>BNJV01001248.1_pt1 | contig 94515 bp, 123 predicted proteins | sample 8540591 | NCBI WGS metagenome assembly BNJV01 (sample SAMD00202457, study PRJDB9452) | human saliva metagenome | host: Homo sapiens | reverse complement strand
ATGTTAGCGATGTTACGAGTTTGTGAACAGAAAATGGAGGCTCTTAGGAAGACGGGAGGGTGATAATGAATACAGAACTGATGACTTTACTGGATTTAACCAAGAATATGGAAAGAATAGTAAAAATGAAAATTAGTTGTAGAAAGTAAGAAAAATACGATAACAACTGGAAGTTCAAGAAATGTTGAGTTGGATTTAGTGGAAATGAATCCGACCACTGTAAATGTTAAATAAAAACAACATTAACGAAAACAAAACTATGTTGAAAATCAAAAGTTCATTTTACAGTCGGACAAGGAAGTGCACCTTCGTTGGAACGCTTGAAATACTGCTTCAATTATAGAGAAACAGAGTGAAATGCTACTTTCAAGGTTAATAACGGTATTGGGAAAATTTGAAAATGAAGATACAATGACAAATTACTGGTGGTTCAGCTCTTCGGTCAAATCTAAAAAATGGTGTAAGTGTAGGGATTTAATCAAGATAGCAAAGAAAAGAAGGAATATAAGCAAATACTGTTTTAGGAAATGTAGAAATTGGACAAGTTTCAGGAGACAGAGATAAATAGGGATTTATCAAAGCAAATGAAATTACAAAAAGATGTTCACAAAACTACAACATAATATAGAGCCATAAACTGATAGAACATACTAACCAACTTAAATTCAAGGAAGATTTAGGAAGTAGCAGTTCTTGAAGGAAAGGCAGGAGAAACAGTATTAGTAAACTTATTTGAAAATGTTGTAATGGTGGAAAAGAAGAAATCGAAACCCCGAAAGAAGAAGCTCAAACGAAATCAAGGAACAGTAATATTGGTTAAAAAACAGCACCTGAAATGAATCTCATAGCAACAGAGATTTAAACTCACAAGAAGTATTGAATAGTTTAGATATCAATGCGATAGAGAAATTTGAACCTTGATGATCCTGATTTGGCTAGAAAATGTAAGAACAAGACTGATGAAGTACATGTTCATGGAGAAAATCACATTTTATGATAAAATGACAAATAAATATTTATCAATGAAAATGGGAGATGGTGAAACAAGAGCTTTAGTTGCAAGAATGGAAATATCTTGAGGATTTGAAAGACGGAAAGGAAAGCAATGATGAAGGTCAATTAAAAGTAACAGTTGCAGGTAAACCTGGCTTATGATGATGTTATTTGCGCGGGTCAGGAAGGCAAGACTGAAGTATACGGATGACCTTAATGCTAGTTATGGCGGTATGATAGTGAGGTTACAGCTGATAAAATGGGAAAGAAATAAAAATTTGTTTCAAGAACTGTTGGAAATATTGCTGTTACACTTTTAATGCAACAGTACAAATAGGTAAAGCTACTGAATGTAATGTTAAGCAGGATATTATTATACAACTGTAATAAAAAAGAGGGATAAATATTTAATTAGGGCAAAAATAATGTAAAAAAATGTTCTGAACAGCCTAAGGAAACAGTTAAGATAATAAAAAAAGATTACAACGAGACAAAAGGATAAAATAGCAAAGAAAAGAAAACTAAAAGCATCACCAAAGAAAAACAACAAAGAAAAATTTAAGTCAAATGATAAAAAAAAATGAGATAAACGCTTTAGATGGTTTTAATGCTTCATTCAAAGATGACGCAATAGGTGTTACTACAAAATTGTGGGAACTGTATCGGAGCAGTTGTACCATATTTATTATTCTCGATCTCTTAACTAGATGAAGATAAATATTTAGGTAAATTTGATACTCGTTCTAATTCCTGTAAAAAATTCAGAAGTATTTGGAAGTATTCTTGAGGAATGGTAGGATTTTCACAGGTTCAATACTCAAAATAGGATCTAATGCTGTTGGTAATCATATAGAAGCTTAACTAATACTAACAAAGCATTAGACAAAAACTGAAAGTGCAATAGCAAAACAAGGTAATTTATAATCCCAATACTGATGCTTACATTAAAGGTTATAATGTTTTAAATGATTATCCAGAAAGTGCTACAGACACAATATATAAACAATCGAAGCTAGATTTAACAGAAGTGCTTAAAAGCTATAAAAATGATTCAAATATTGAAATTAAGTCACAGCAATCTTATATTAATCAAAATTATACAAATTATGAGCTTAGCATCCTAAGAATTGTGATAATATGAAATTAGAAAATAATGCTACATTGAAAGTTTTGAAATAAAAATTATAAATTATAAAAAATTATGACAGAATGGCAGATGTTATAGTTAAACAGATACAATAAAGAAAACGAATTTTACTTCACCAACTATTATAAGACAAAATATTGTAATTGATGCTAGGAGGATGCTGGAATACTTATTCTAAAGAACAAAAATAATTCCAAAAATAGTTGAAAAATCTAATGACAATAAAAATTCTTGATATTACAAATTTGGAAATAGAAGGAAGAAAATGAAGAATTTATCAACACAAGAGTATAATGAATTGTATAAAAAGTATTTTAAGGAAATTTTTGAAGAACCTGAAAGATTTAGGTTTTAAGAAAAAAGGGACAGGAAATTTGTAGATTAAATAATTAGATTATTTGAACAGATGGTTAGATAGTTATCAAAAGTTATGATTAGAATATGCATGTTACTCAATATATAGTAATATGATGAAGAATTCTATTGAAATGGGGGAGATACAAATTTTGTAGATTTAGATTCAAAGAGAAAATGGAAAAAGGAATGAAAGAAAATTTTAAAATGAAACAGAAAATAGTATTATTCTAGGTTTCAAAATATGAAATTTAGATATTTTTTTTTGAAGAAAAGTAGAAAATGAAAAAATATATTTTTGGAGCAAAATTATACATATCATTTAGAGCTTTTTACTTTGCAAAATTTAAAATATTCAAAAATACAAGAAAATATTACTGAAGTAAGGAGAAGAATATAAATATTCAGATGAAGCAAAAATATGAATTTTAATGATATTCTAGAAGAAATTACTATGTTAGAAAAAATTGAAAGTTAGTTGAAAAGTCTAAAAAAAAATATTGAAGAAATGGAATATAATCCATTGTTAGACTGGAAAATTTGAAAAATTATTAAAAAATAAAACTAAATAAAAAATAGCGAGAGAGTATCCAGAATTCTGTGTAAACTCAGGATATGATATATGGTAAAACAACTATAATATTTGGAGATTTTTATTATGGCTAAAAATCTTCTGTTAAACATAGCAGAAATATTTATGAGTATGCTAAAGTAATAGGAAATAAGGAATGGTACAACTTATTTTATCGATACAAAGAGAAATGTTCTTATTGGAATAAAAGTTATGAAAAAATTTGACAAAAAAATATCTGAAGAATAAATGAAGCCAAAAATCAAAATCCAGAAATTAAAGTATTATATGAATTTCCAGACGAAAGCAAACATTTGGATACCAAAATAAATCAAGGTAATATAAAAGAATTAGAAATAATTCATAGGCAAGAGATGAAGGAAGTGAAAGAATAATTCATTTATACAGAAAAGTAGATGTAAATGAATCACTGGAAGAAGACATGAGAAAGTTATGGAAGGTAGACTGTTTGCTGGAAGCTCCTTTTAGATTGAAAGATAGTAAAACCTCCAGAAACACCTGACTGGGATAGAACTGGTATGTTTTAAGGATGCTAAAATATTAAACCAAAGGTGTTTCCAATAGAAGGTGATATGGGGTGGAGAGGACTTAAATATGTAAATCTGGGATGAGTTACGTTATGAACTTAAGATAACATATAAGCTATTCTATAACAATTATTGTCCCTTCTGGTAACTTATTATATTTTTGAGTGTATATTTTTAAATCCAATAATTGCTTTTTATTTTTATTATCAAAATCTAAATATTCACCAGCATCTCTATTCCAATAATTCGTTAAATCTGTCTCACTTACAAACTCATTCCCTCTTCTAAGCAACTGACTATCACTTGAAATATTTGTTTTCCTAAATATTTATCTAAGTCAGTTCCCTGATTTTGCATGACATCATCTGTCTCCTTATCCGAATAACTAAATCTTTTGACCTTCATATTGCATTAAGTCAATCAAATTGTCATAATTCGTAATATCAATATTGTTTAAGTTAATAATAAAATGATTGGTGTCCGTTTTAGCAAACTGAATCTACTAACTTTTTATCAGTTGAAAACACAATACTTGGATTTTCAATTCCATTTTGTGCTAACACTCCTAAAATAACTTTTTGATGCAACTTTCAAACTTTCATCTGTTAATTCTCCATTATTTATTGTGTCCGTTAATTGTTTTTGTACTCATTTCTAAGTTCTTTTGTTTTTCAATAATATCTCAATATTTAAGTCTCTAACTGACGCTCTTATTGATTTTTCCTAATTCTTTTTCAGCTACTTTTCCTGTATGCGTTTCTATTGTATTGCTATAAATTATTCCGTCCACAATTTTTGACTGGTAACTGAATTGTCCGTTTAAAGTCCCTAATTACTTGCTTTCTCGTCTCTTCATCCAATAAATCAGTATGAAGTGGAGCATCAAAACTTTTCTCTTTATCTTTCGTAATTTCTTGTGACTTCTCTAAATCTTGATTTATCTGTCTTTTAGTTAAATTTAAAACTTTTTCCATCTTCAATTACATTCATTCGACAAAGTAGTTCTCGTAATCCGCTCTTTATCTTTTTGATTGTACTCAACTGTTGTTTGTGGTACTTTTCCTTTAGTAATTCCACTTAACCCAATTTGTCCGTTAGTTTCTTTTTGAGTGTCCGTAATGTCCGTTGTTGTCAATTTCTTAGTGTCCATTGTAATTACTTTATTTTCAGAATTTATCACACTTCCAACTAAGTTGTTTCATTTCAACTTTAATTGTTCCAGTATTTTGTGCTGTAATATTCGTTTGATTTTTGAGTCCAATTTCTTTGTTTTCTACCTTTTCCCTACATTTACTCCAGCTACTGGCTTAATATTTTTGAAATATTTGTACTTACATTTATTCCTGAACTTTTACGACTTCCAGTTGTTGTATTTTTGCATACTTTCAACAACAAAATCATTTCCAACATTCACATTAATTTCATTTGCTTTTAATATTTGCTCCTGAAATTATTGTGTCATTTTTGATGTAATATTTAGCGTATTTCCTACATTTATCTCACTATTTTTCATAAATTAGCTCTGTTTTCGTGTCCTTTTTGTCTGTTGCCCGAAACATTTGTACTTCCAATTTTTGAAATTAAATCAAAATTTCCACTAATTCCAATAGATTTTGAACTATTTTGTGTAGAATATTCACTTTTTCCAGCTTCTATTTTAACATTTTTGCTCCAATATTTAAGTCTTTTTCTACATTTATTTTTGACTTTTTAATTATTAAATTTTCATCAGTTTTTAATTTAACATTATTAGCATTAATTGTCCCAGCTTTTGAAATGTTTTTGAGTTATATCAGTCGTAGTTTTTGATTTATTTACACCTAGTGAAAATTCCAGCATTTACAAGTGCTGATGACTTTTTTTGCATTCCCAATTACATCTGATATTACTCCAACATTTGACATTACTTTTCTTCCACTATCAACCACATTTAACGCTGTACTTGCTGTAGAAAGTCCGTCTTTTATACTTCCTCTCAAATCTTGTTCTAATTGTTGTCCGTTACTAACTAAATCTGTCACAACACTTCCTGCATTAAATTCCAGATTTATACCTTTTTGTCTTACTTTCAAAATGATTTTTATTCATTTCAACTGAGTCAAAGCAACTCTATTCCATTTTTGCTGTTATATTCAAATTATTTGCTACAAAATTTGTCCCTTGACTCACAATTTTGTTCTGCTGTCAATATATTTGTATCGTTCACCGAATATATTGTTGAAACTGAACTTGTTGTATTTTTCATTATTGTTTGTAATTTTTGTACTTCTATATTCAACATTTCCTGAAATTCCTTTTGCTACTTAACTTAAATCCGCCGCTTATTCCTGTTTTTAGAATAGCTATTATGAACTTCTTTCAATTTATCTTCAGTTATATTCACATTTTCTGCAGTAATATTTATAACATTTTCACTCAAAAATATTTGAGCTTTTTAATATCAATGTTTTTATTCGAATTTAACGTAATATTTTTTTACCTTGTATTTGAGAATTATTTGTAGTTTCAGCATAATCATAACTATTATTTACACTTTTTACTTAAAAATCCTTTCTGCTTACTCTTACTTTCTTGCTCTACAATATCTTTTGTGTTAGAAATATTAATGTTTTCAGTATTTAATTCAATATCTCCATCTGATTTGATAACACTTCCTCTAATGCTAATATTTTGATTAGCATTAATTTTTCACTATCAGTCCCTTGAATTGCAGAACCTACATTTTCTACCTTCTAAACCTCTTAAAAATTATCTCCATCACTTCCAAATTTATCTTCTCAGTAAGCATAATTTCTTTCAAGTTTACATCATTTTTTCGCATCAATGGTCACATTTTGTCCACTGATTATTGCACCTTTTGAAATCACATTATTCCCAGAAATATTAATTCTCCCTTGAGGCTAATCTCTCCATTGCTTGCAATTTCTTCGTGTTCTGTTCTATCAAGTTCATGTTTGTAATATTTTGCTGTTCTTGTTGTAGTCTCATTTGTTATATTTCTTTGTTTTTGATACTAAGTTTATTCTATCAGTCCCTGTTATCTTCCCACCAATATTTTCAATATCATTTTCAGCTAAAACAGTTACATCATCTCCAGCTATCTCTGACTCTAAATTCGTATTAGTTTTGTTTTTCAAGCTATTAACATCAATAATCGTTGTCCTTTGTTTCCTATTTTTAGTCCCAATATTTTCAAGGTTATTTGTTGTTACATAAGTCTTCTCAAATCCACCAATTCTATTTCTCGTATCATTGTTTATTTCTGCAACGGTATGATTTGTTAAATAAATTTCTGGTGCTAAAACTCTAACTCCATTCACATCTTTATACACATACCAAATTATGTCATTTCCCAATTTTTCTTCTTTGTTCTTGTGTTAAAGCTGTCCCAATTTTTCAAGTTTTGTTTATTTTTTTCTCAACTAAAGCATTGTCCATTAGTTGCTTCATCAAATCTTGTCCACTTTTCCCATTAATAAATTGACTTCCAAGCCTTTCAGTTAAAGCTTTTGTGATTAGTTGACTCTCATAATACGCATCTCCAAGACGTCTCACTCTATCCCATCTGTCTTCATACCCAATTCTCGTTAAGAAATAGTCACTTCCATAAAAGTTATTTAATTGCACATATTTACTTCTCGTTTCCATTAAATATTTTGATGTTGGCTCTTCATTTTCTCTAAACATCGAACTTACTAAAGTTGGACTAATTTCTATTGTTCCAGTTTCCTTTATTTTCGCTAATTCCTGATTATTCCCAATAATTTCAACTTTTCCATTCGTTTCAATAGTTCCTTTATTTACTTGCTTCCCAAATACTTTTTTCGTATTATTTTCAATCGTTCCTACATTTGTCTGTCCATTTTGCTTCCATTAATCGAACTTGTAACAATATTCGAGGCAGTAATTATCACATTTTGACCTTCAATTATACTCGATTGTCCTGATTCATGTGCTAAAGTCCCTGTTTTTAATTCTCTTACATAATCAACTGTTGCATGGACTTTTTATTTGTTCTTTTACCCGTTCTTTCAAACCAAATTTTACTCTTTCTTGTCCATCTTTTAATTGAACTGCATCTCCAGTTGTTACAGAATTTTCTAAAGTATTTGTCATTAATTTTGTAGTATATTCTGATGAAATTATTCCATCTTTATTCAAGATATTTGAATTTGCCTGAATTGTTACATTATTTCCAATTACTTTCGCATATTCATAAAATATTTCTATAGCTATATTTTAACAGAAAGATTTCTTTTAACCGTACAAAAACCTCCAAATATTATATAGTTATTTTACCATATATTATTTAGAGGTTTACACAAAAATTTTTACACACACACTCCTATTCTGATATTAAGTTAATTTAGTCCTCAATAACGGCTTAAATGTGTTGTTCATTTCTACAAATTCTTCATAGGTAATATCTGCCTTGTCATTAAAGATAATGTATATACCCTTTTCAAGTAGCATCACTCCCTTTGCTTTCCTTAAGTTTTTCCAGGCTCCTCCTTTGGTACTTTTATCAGCTTATTATAACTTTCTTCATTGAAGTACATCACTGAGATAATGTAAATAATACATCTTTGAAAGTTCTTTTAACCCTTTTTCCTTTAATTTTAAAAATTTTCTGATTTATAGCTTTTCTTTATAAGCAATCAAGTAACTTGAGGAAACAAAAACATCAGCAACATACGGATCAAAAATATTTATTACTTTTGAAGATCATCATATTATATATAGTCTATTAGCTATATGTTATCTTAAATTCATAACGTAACTCATCCCAGAGTTTACATATTTAAGTCCTCTCCACCCATATACACCTTCTATTGAAACACCTCTAGTTTTAATATTTTTAGCATCATAAAAAACATACCAGTTCTATCCCAAAGTCAGGGTGTTTCTGAAATTTTACTGTCTTTCAATCCTAAAAGGAGCTTCTAGGCTGACAGTCCTTCCATAACTTTCTATGTCTTTCTTCCATTGATTCATTTACATCTGCTTTTTCTGTATAAATGAATTGTTCTTTTCTACTTCCTTCATCTCTCTCCTTTCTATGAATTATTTTCTAATTCTTATTTCATCAATCGTACCTTCATAAAATTTATTATTTCAATGCCATTTATCAAAATGTCCTTTTGCTTTTTCGTCTGGAAATTCATATATTACTAATTTCTGGATTTTGATAGGCTCCATTTATTCTTCTGAATGTTTTTGTCAAATTTTCATAGCACTTTTATTCCAATAGAACATTTCTCTTTGTATCGATAAAATAAGTTGATACCATTCCTTTATTTCCTATTACTTTAGCATACTCATAAATATTTCTATAACTATATTTTTAACAGAAAGATAGCCATAATAAAATCTCCAAATATTACTCTCGTTGTTTTTACCATATATCATATCCTGAGTTTACACAAAATTCTGGATACTCTCTCCTTTATTTTTATTTAGTTTTATTTTTAATAATTTTTCCATTTTCCAGTCTAACAATGAATTATATTTCCATTTCTTCAATATATTTTTAGAACTTTCTTTTCCTTCTTTCAATCTAACATAGTAATTTCTTCTAGAATATCATTAAAAATTCATATGCTATCTGAATATTTATCATATTCTTCTTTACTTTATTAATATTTTCTTGTATTTTTGAATATTTTTAAATTTTGCAAAGAGTAAAAGCTCTAAATAAATATGTACAAATTTTAGCTCCAAAAATATATTTTTCATTTTCTACTTTTTCTTCATATCTAAATTTTCATATTTTTGAAACCTAGGAATAATACTATTTTCTATTTCATTTTGAAAAATTTCTTTCATTCCTTTTTCCATTTCTCTTCCGAATCTAAATCTACAAAATTTGTATCTCCCCATTTCCAATAGAATTCTTCATCATATTACTATATATTGGTATTATTGCATATTCTAATCGTAACTTTTGATAATATCTACCAATATATTCAAATAATCCTAATTTATTTAATCCTACAAAATTTCCCTGTCCTTTTTCTTAAAACCTAAATCTTTCCATAGGTTTATTAAAAATTTCCTTACAAAATACTTTTTATACAATTCATTATACTCTTGTGTTGATAATTCTTCCATTTTCTTTCCTTTCTATTTCCAAATTGTAATATCCGAATTTTTATTGTCCATTAGATTTTCAACTATGAATTATTTTTGTTCTTTAGAATAAGTAATTCCTTGTCCTCCTAGCATCAATTACAATATTTTGTCTTATAATAGTTGGTGGTAAATTTCGTTTTCTTTGTTGTATCTGTTTTTAACTTTCATAACATCTGCCATTCTGTCATAATTTTGTAATTTTATACTATTTCAAAACTTTCAGTAGTAACGTTATTTTCTCTAATTTCATGTATCTGGTCTAACAGAACCTTTAGCTCCATAATTTGTATAATTTTGATTAATATGAAAGATTGCTGTGACTTAATTTCAATATTTGAATCATTTTTACGCTTTTTAAGCACTTCTGTTAAATCTCTTCTGATTGTTTTGCATATGTTGGCCGTGTAGCACTTTCTGGATAATCATTTTAAAACATTATAACGTAATGTGTAAGCATCAGTATTAGGATTATAAAATTACTCCTTGTTTTGCTATTGCACTTTCAGTTTTTATCATAATGCTTACATTAGTATTGGTTAAAGGCTCTATATGAATTTTTAAACAGCATTAGATCCTATTTGAGTAATACCAGAACCTGCTGAAAATCCTACCATTCCTCCAAGAATACTTCCAAATACTTCTGAATTTTACAGAATTAGAACGAGTATCATTTACCTAAATATTTATCTTCATCTAATTAAGAGGAATCGAGAATAATAAATATGGTACAACTCTTTCCGATACAGTTCCCTTTACAATTTTTGTAGTAACACCCATATTGACGTCATCTTTTGAATGGAAGCATTAAAACCATCTACAAAAGCGTTTATCTCTATATCGTTTTGACTTGAATTTTCTTTTGTTGTTTTCTTTGGTGGTGCTTTTTAGTTTTCTTTTCTTTTGCTATTTTATCCTTTGTCTCGTTGTTAGGTCTATTATCCCAACTGTTTCCTTTAGGCTGTTCCAGTAGAACATGCATTATTTTTGCCCTAGTCAATATGTTATCTCTCTTTTTATTACCAGTTTGTATAATAATATCCTGCTGCCATTTGCATCTCCCGTAGCTTTACCTGTTTGTACTGTTGCAAATAAAAGTATCCAACAGCAATGTTCCAACAGTTCTTAAAACAAATCTTTGTTCTTTCCCATTTTATCAGCTGTAACCTCACTATCAACCGCCATAAACCTTTCAACATTAAGGTCACCGTACTAATGCTTCCAGTCTTGCCTTCCCAATGACCCTCATCGGCTCATCCTCGGCCAATGTCCCCTGCAACTCATGCTTTAATTGACCTTCATCATTTTGCTTTTCCTTTTCCATCTTTCAAATCCTCAGATATTTTCCATTCTCTTGCAACTAAAGCTCTTGTTTCACCATCTTCCACATTTTCATTGATAAATATTTTGCTTCGTCATTTTATCACAAAATGCTCACTTTCTCCGCGTTTCTTCTTACTTCATCAAGTCTTGTTCTTGCATTTTCTGGCAAATCAGGATCATCAGGATTAAATTTCTCTATCGCATTGATATCTAAACTATTCAATACTTCTTGTGAGTTTAAATCTCCTGTTGCTACTGCAACTCATTTCAGGTGCTGTTTTGTAACCCGCATTACTGTTTCCTTGATTTGCGTCAGCGCTTCTTTCCTTTCAGGGTTTCAGATTTCTCTCTTTTCCACCATTTGGCAAACATTTTCCACATGGGTTTTAGCACTGTCTCTCCTGTTGCTCTTTCCTTCAAGAACTGCTACTTCTAAATCTTCCTTGAATTTTAGTTTGGATCTGAAGTACATTCTATCGAAAGTTGTGGCTCTATATTAATATTTGCAGTTTTGTGAACATCTTTTGTAATTTCATTTGCCTTTGATTAAACTCCCTATTTATCTCGTCTCCTGAAACTTGTCCAATTTCTACATTTCCTAAAACAGTGGCCCTACTTATAATACTCCTTCTTTTTCTTTGCTATCTTGATTAAATCCTGCACTTGTAATTTTTAGATTTTGACCAAGAGCAGTTCTACTGAACCACCAGTAGTGTCATTGTATCTTTCATTTTCAAAATTTTTCCCAATATAATTATTAACCTTGAAAGTAGCATTTTCTTAATCTCTGTTTCTCTATAATTGGTGCGAGTATTTTCAAGCGTTCCAACTTGCAGCATTAGCTTCGTGTCCGACTGTAAATGAACTTTTGATTTTCAACATAGTTTTGTTTCCGTTAGTATTGTTTTCGCTAACATTTAGTGAGATTCGGGATTCCATTTCCACCAAATCCAACTCCAACATTTCTTGAACTTCCAGTTGTTACACCTCGCATTTTGCTTTACTTTCTACAAACTAATTTTCAATGTTTTCCTGTTACTTTTCCGCCTCTTGGTTTAAATCCAGTAAGAGTCATCGAACCTGTGTTATGCCTCGTGCTTGTTACAAAATTTCCATTTGATAATTATTACCTTCTGTTAAAATTTCCGTTGCTCTGAGAGACATTTCCACTTATCGTTTGATTTTATACTACCTTTTGAACCTATTCCAGCACTTAATCCCATTCCAAGACTAGAATTTTTAGAGACTATATCTATTTTTGATTCTACAGGCTTCTTTTGAATAATGGCAACATTGTTGTAAATGAATATTCACCTTGATCCTGTGTTCCTTGATAAGTAACATTATTTACATTGTTGTAGTAATTGTTGCATTATCATTTGATAGTTTCATCGTTGTAACAACAGCACTTTCTGTGTGTGAATCCGAACAATTTTGATTTATTAAAACTTATATAGAATTTCACCAACATAAAAACTGTTGTTTACTTTTAAGTCATTTCAATATTTTTCATTGTAGCCTAGAATCATTAATTTTTGTGATGTTTCCTGACATTCCTTTGTTCCAGTAACAACATTTACTACTTCTATCATTCCTGGCAGTATCGCCGTCCTTAACCTGTTTACAACATTTCAACTGTTTGCCCTGTCTAATGTTGAATGTTGTTCCTCTCACTGAAAATTCAAAAACTACTGCTTTTGCTTTCCATGTGCATCCTTGTATCAACTCTTGCTCCAAACTTCACATCTCCGTTATTAACTGTAATTTGCCCATGGTAAAATCTGTTGCAGTAATTTCTGCACCTTTGTTAAAGTCACGGTTTCATCTCCTAAATACAATGTCGATTTCGCATTAGTCTTCCCTTTTTCCCAGCATAAATACTTTGTGATTTTCCATCCAATCGATACACCTTTTGAAGAAATACTTCCTAAATCCTGACTTTTTCTCTTCATGATAATACGTGTTAATTCAACTCATTTGAATCTCTTTATTTTCCTCTTTCAATGTAAGTTAAGTGTTTATCTTTTCTCTTTTTGTTTGTATAATTAACTTGAATCATAATATTTTTTCTCCTTTGGTATTCTGTCATCTAAATAATCATACCATAGAAATTATCTTATGATTCTTTTATTAAATTATTGACACTTTATTTTACAATTTTAAACTTTCTCTAAATTGTAAATTATGCTTAAAAAATACCGTATTAATCTTAGAAATTCATAATTTATTTTTCAATGCAAAAGGGCTTTCACTCCCTTATCCTTCTATTTATCGTCCATATCTTTATTTCCTAAATAAAGTTCCAATTTCTACTGGTAATGTAAAAATACTTTAGCCCTAATAAGAAACGTTTATATTCTTCTATAGTAAATTACAGATTTCATTCCATCTATCCATATACCAATCCCCTGTCTTAAATGTTCTTATTGTACTTATATATATATATGCTAGTTCTCTTGTATCCTTCAGAACTATTTTCAAATTTTCTATCTCATAACTTTCTCAATTTCTCTATTTTATTTAATTCTGTTTCTAACTCATTTCGCTCTGAAATTTTCCACTATCTCTACTAAAAGTTGGAATACTTAGGGTCATGTTTATATTCCTCATAAATTTCACATTTCAATTTTATTTTTCATCTTTTTAAAGTAATAATAATATTTTGCCTTTCATATTACACCTTCTCTAATTTATAAATCACTAATTTGAAAACTACACACTTTCAAATTCTTTTGGTGACATTAGAAATGTGACCCTTAATCACTTTTCAAATTCTTCTGTTGAACACTCCCAATCTTCTTCAGTCCAACCTTCAAATTTTACTTTATCTTTATATATATGTATAACTCATATTATTCCATATCCTCACAACTACTCTATTTCATCATATATTTCTTCTAAATAATAATCAATTACTTCTAATGTCATACTATTGATTCTCCTAGTAAGAAATATATACCCTTTATCATACTCTTTGTCTTCTAATATTACAATGTCCTTTTAGATAATTTAATATTTTCATTAATATGATAAAAAACCTTATTCTCAAAGTTAATCTTCCTCCTCATAAACAGGAAAACTTGTGTTTTTCATTATTGTATCCTCTTATTTGTATTCCACTTGGAGATTGTCCTTCCCAAATTTTATTTTTATTATCTTCTGTTTTAAATTTTCACTATATCTCCAGTTGTTACAGAATTTTCTAAAAATAATATTAATATTTTTAGAATCATCAGTATTTCCTCTTCAATATTTTATTAATATTTTATTTACTTTATCCATTCTTTGAAATATTTATCTATTTTTCTCTCAACTCTTTTATAATTATCTTTATATTCTAAATATAACCAATATAAAAATAATATAGTCAAAATTATATCCAAGGTATAAAAATATCTTTTATTTTCATTTTCACCTCAAAACATTAACGCTCTAATACATTTATAAAAATTCTAGTATTCACTCTCTTAATCCTAATAACTTCATATTCTTTTACTTCAACATTACCATTTGTTTTTAAATAAAGATTTTATTATAATTGATTTATTTTTCTCTTGCACCTAAATTTTTATTATATATATCATAATCTTCAAGTTTCAAATAATTCTTTTTAAGTTTTTATTAATTACTTTTTATAAAATGATTTTAGAATATATCTCTACTTTATTTACTACTATATTTATTTCTTTTTGATTTTTGTTCATGCATATACATAAATTGCCTATTTCTAAATGGAATGTCATTCATAGAATTATTTATTAGCATAAAAATATAATTTATCTTTTACAAGTTCCATATCACTATCTGTTTTATAGTAATAATAATTGTATGGAATAAATATTACCAAATAGAAAGTACCATGCTTAGCCAAATTGTAAATACTATTGTAATAAATATATTCATTCATGCAAAAATATATGCTATTTTCATACTTGCATATTTTTATACTCCTCCTATAACGAAATAATTATTATAATCCTTCATACATAACTTTAGTTTATATGTAAATATGTTTTAAATCATGGTATCTTCCACTAATACTTTTGATAACTTAGGAAGCTAATACTGTGACACAATAATCTTGTGCTGGTGTCGTCCAGTCATCTGCACTTCAAATTTCTGCCATAAAGTTGATGTATCTGCCGTGTGACGATTGCTTCTAATATTTCTCCATATGACTCCTGCTAATAATTATAAGTTCCATAAAACTGTAGGGATCTTTTATTATTTTCTTCAGATTATTTGATGACAACTTCATATCCATCATATCTACAAATTTTCTCTTATCTTTTAAATCTGTTTCTATCCATAAAAATTATTTTAGTATAATGTACATTATGAAATAAAGATTCTTCTTTCGATACTTCATAAGTGTTATTATTTACCATCATTATTCTTAATTTTAATATATTACTTTTATCATTTCCCGTATTTAATATTTCTCCATTTTTAGTTGATATTGTGAAAATAATACAGTTTTATTTTATCTCTCTTTCTGAATCAGTTTTATATTCTTTTCACTTACTATAACTTTATTATTAAAACTTTTATTTATAGTTTCCTGCATTTCTAAAATAGTATAATTTTTGTTGTTTTGGGATTTATAAATTTGGTTAAATCTACCTAGTAAATTCACCTTCGCCTTTTTGTCAATGCCCATTCAAATCAGTATTACTACAAACTCATTCCCTCTTCAAGCAATTCACTATCATGAAATATTTGTTTTCCTAAATATTTATCCAAGTCCATTCCCTGATTTGCAGTGACATCATCTGTCTCATATCCGAATAACTAAATCTTGTTCATATTGCATTTAAGTCAATCAAATTGTCATAATTCGTAATATCAATATTATTCAAGTTAATAATAAAATGATTTTGTATCTGTAGCCAACCGAATCTACTAACTTTTATCAGTTGAAAACACAATAGCTTAGATTTTCAATTCCATTTTGTTTTGAACTGCTCTAAAATAACGTTACAACTCAAGCTTTCGTCGTTAATTGTCCGTTGTTCATTGTGTCCGTTAATTGTTTGCTTTTGTGTCATTTCTAAGTTCTTTTTGTTTTCAATCAAATGTCTCAATATTCAAGTCTCTAACTGACGCTCTTATTGATTTTCCTAATTCTTTTCTTCTTTTCCTGTATACGTTTCACTGTATTTTGATAAATTATTCCGTCCACAATTTTGACTGGTAACTGAGGTGTCCGTTTAAAGTCCCTAATTACTTGCTTTCTCATCTCTTCATCCAATAAATCAGTATAAGTGGAGCATCAAAACTTTTCTCTTTATCTTTAGTAATTTCTTGTGACTTCTCTAAGTCTTGATTTATCTGTCTTTTTAGTTAAAATCTACAACTTTACCATCTTCAACAACATTCACATTCGATAAAGTGGTTTTCGATATTTGATTTTTATCTTTTTCATTGTATTCAACCGTTGTTTGCGGTACTTTTCCTCTAGTAATTCCACTTAATCAATTTGTCCGTTAGTTTCTTTTTGATTGTCTACTATGTCCGTTGTAGTAAGCTTTTTGTTTCAAAGCTTTTGATTTCGCTATTTTTCAGAATTTATCACACTTTCAACTAAATTCGTTTCATTTCCAACTAATTGTTCCACCATTTTGTGCTATAATACTCGTTTGATTTTTGAGTCAATTTCCTTGTTTTCTACCTTTTCCTACATTTGCTCCAGCTACTGGCTTAATATTTTTGATATTTGTACTTACATTAATTCACTATTTTTACTACTTCCAGTTGTTGTATTTTGTAGACTTTCATCTACAAAATTATCTCAACTTTATTCCATCAATTTCATTTGCTTTAATATTTGCTCCTGAAATTGTTGTATCATTTTTGATGTAATATTTAGCGTATTTCCTACATTTATCTCACTATTTTTCGTAAATTGTTCCGTTTTTATATTCTGTCTGTTGCTGAAACATTTGCACTTCAATTTTGAAATTAAATCAAAACTTCCACTAACTCCACTATATCTTGAACTATTTTGTTAGAATATTCACTTTTTCCAGGCTCTATTTTAATATTTTTCTTCGATGTTCAAGTCTTTTCTACATTTATTTTTGATTTTTAATTATTAAATTTTCATCAGTTTTAATTTAACATTTAATAGCATTAATTGTCCCAGCTTTTGATATTTCTTGAGTTGTATCAGTCGTAGTTTTGATTTATTTACACCTAGTGAAATTCTGGCGTTTACAAGTGCTGACAGATTTTAGTATTCCCAATTACATCTGATACTGTTCCAACATTTGACATTTACTTTTCTTCCACTACTCAACTACATTTTAATACTGTACTTGCTGTAGAAAGTCCGTCTTTTTATACTTCCTCTCAAGTCTTGCTCTGGTGTTGTCGTTACTAACTAAATCTGTCACAACACTTCTACCATTAAATCCCAGATTTATGCACATCTTACTTTTCAAAAATGATTTTCACTCGTTTCAACTGCATCAAAACAACTCTATTCCATTTTTGCTGTTATGTTTAAATTGTTTTGCTACAAAATTTGTCCCTTGACTTACAACTTTGTCCGTTGTCAACATATTTGTGTATTTCCTGAATATATTGTTGACACTGAACTTATATATTTTCATTATTGTTTGTAGTTTTTCGTCTTCTGTATCCAACATTTCCTGAAATTCCAGTACTAGTTAATTAAGTCCTCCACTTATTCCTGTTTTTAGAATAGCTATTATGAACTTCTTTTAATTTATTTTCAGTTATATTCACATTTTCTGCCGTAATATTTATATCATTTTCCTCAAAATATTTGAGCTTTTAATATAATGTGTTTTATTTGAGATTTAACGTAATATTTTTACCCTGTATTTGAGAGGTATTTGCAGTTTCAGCATAATCACTTGCTATTATTTATACTTTTACTTAAAAATTCTTTCTGCTACTCTTGCTCTTGCTCTACAGTATCTTTTTGTGTTAGAAATATTAATGTTTTCAGTATTTAATTCAATATCTCCATCTGATTTGATAACACTTCACTCTAATGCTAATGTTGTGATTAGCATTAATTTTTCACTATCAGTCGCTAGTTGCAGAACCTACATTCTCCACCTTCTTAAACCTATTAAAAATTATCGCCATCACTTCCAAATTTGTCTTCTCCAGTAAGCGTAATTTCTTGAAGTTTTCACATCATTTTTCGCATCAATGGTCACATTTTGTCCACTGATTATTGTACCTTTTGAAATCACATTATTCCCGACGATATTTGTTGTCCTTGTGAACTAATTTCTCCAGTACTTGCAATTTCTTCGTGTTCTGTTCTATCAAGTTCATCCTTGTAATATTTTACTGTTCTTTTTGTAGTCTCATTTTGTTATATCCCTTGTTTTGATACTAAGTTTACACTATCAGTCCCTGTTATCTTCCCACAATATTTTTCAATATCATTTTCAGATAAAACAGTTACATCATCTCCAGCTATCTCGACACTCAAATTTGTATTAGTTTTTGTTTTCAAGCTACTAACATCAACAATCTGTCGTCCCTTATTTCTATCTTAGTCCCGACATTTTCAAGGTTGTTTGTCGTTACATAAGTTTTTCTCCAAATCCACTATTCTGTTTCTAGTATCGTTATTTATCTCTGCAACCGTATGATTTGTTAAGTAGAATTTCAGGTGCTAAAACTCTAGCTCCATTCATCTTTATACACACTTTCAAATTATATGTCATTTCCTAGATTTTTCTTTGCTCTTGTGTTAAAAGCTGTCCCAATTTTCAAATTTTGTCTATTTTTCTCAATTAAAGCATTATCCATTGAGTTGCTTCATCAAGTCTTGCTCCACTTTTCCCATTGATAAATTGACTTTCCAACCTTTCAGTTAAAGCTTTTTGTGATTAGTTGACTCTCATGATACGCATCTCCAAGTCTTCTCCTCTATCCATCTGTCTTCATGCCAACTCGTCTTAAGAAATAATCGTTTTCCATCAAAGTTATTTAATTGCACATATTTCTTCTTGTCTCCATCAAATATTTTTGATGTTGGCTCTTCATTTTCTCTAAACATCGAACTCACTAAAGTTGGACTAATTTCTATTGTTCCAGTTTCCTTTATTTTCAATAAATCTTGATTATTCCCAACAATTTCAACTTTCCCATTAGTTTCAATAGATTTCCTTTATTTACTTCTTCCCTCAAATACCTTTTTATATTATTTTCAATCATTCCTACATTTGTCTGTCCATTTCTTTGATAATCGAACTTGACAGCAATATTCGGAGCGGTAATTATCACATTTTGACCTTCAATTATACTCGAGTTGTCCTGATTCGTATACTAAAGTCCCTGTTTTTAATTCTCTTACATAATCAACTGTTGCATAGACTTTTTTTTTGTTATTTTACCGTTCTTTCAAACCAAATTTTACTCTTTCTTGTCCATCTTTTTAATTGAACTGTATCTCCAGTTATTTACAGAATTTTCTAAAGTATTTGTCATTAATTTTGTAGTATCTTCTGATGAAATTATTCCATCTTTATTCAGAATATTTGAATTTGCTTGAATAGTGACATTATTCCTATTACTTTGCTTGTATTCTGTATTAGCGTACCTTCTAATTTCCTTCTAAAAGCTTTCATTGGATATTCTAAACTATAGGCTACAAATACTTTTTCTCCCACCTTCAAGTTTGAGATTTAATTTCAGATAAATGATTTGTTAATAAATATGATTTTATTTCTTTTTCTCACCATATTTCCTACATATTATTAAATCGTTCTCTTTGCCATCTTCTTAATGTTTGTCCTGCACTACCATTAGATCTTTTTCGTTTTAGTTTGTTTTCCTTGTCTACAATCCATATTAACCTCATCTTCACTTAACCTTTTTCCATCCCAAGTCATATAATATTTCGTATATTTATTTAAATCCTTAACTTCACCAATATTCTCAAATACATTCGTCTTTTGCAGACATCATTTCCTGAATTAACCCAACTTCATTTCTCACATTTTGAGACTCTACCTTAATATCTCCACCCAATATCTCACTTTTTATTCAATATTTTGAGCTGATATTTCCATTTGATTTCCTGCATAAATTGAACTATTTGGATTATTTATCAAGTTATTTTTCATCTAATTTCAATTTATTTTTCAGCAGCAATCAAATCCTTATTTTCAGATTTTTAGCTGTAATTGTTAAGTTTTCTCCATTTAAAAATATTGTTATTTTCTACATTCCCATTAGCAAATATCTTTACGTTTTCAGCTCCAATTTCTTTATTATTCATAAAGTCATTTGCTGTAATTTCAATGTTCTCACTTCCTGTAGTTCTCCATCATTTTTAATGTTTTTGACCTTTAATTACAGATTTTCTCTCCATGTAATTTCCCAGTTAAATCTAAATTATTTGTTGAAGATTAAAATTGTTTCATTTCCAACAATTTCTCCTTGAGTTTGTATAACTTTTAATCTCTTGCATTGAGATTTTGTCTGCTGTTATTTTTCCCATTATGCTGATTATTTACACTTGAATTGTCCAAATCTATTTTATTATTTGCACCAATTTGTCCGTTGTTATTTAAAATTACATTTTTGAATTTATATTATTCCCAGAAAGCAACTCTCCACTATTTAAAAACATTACTTCCATTAATATTTACATCATTTCAACTAATATTTTCTTACTATTTTCATTTCTTACATTCAAATCATCTACAACTGTTATCCTTCACTATTTTTACATCTTTAGTTGTAAAATCATTATTAACAGATATTCCCTGTATTTGGTATTTCCATTCGATTTTAAGTCATTTCCAACCAAAACATTTTTGTCCATTAGTCAAATTATTTAAACTCAAGTCACTTACAACTTTTATATCTCCATTATTCAAAATGTCCTCTGTAACAAAATCTTTATTTACTTCAATTTTTCAGTATTTAAAGTATCTCCATCAACATTCAATCCATGTTTTTACTAAAAATATTTCACTATTATTTGGGCTTTTTGTATTTAGATTTTTGTCTGTTTGTGTCATTGCACTGTTCATAACTTGTCCGTTAAGATTAATATTGTCCGTTGCTTTTTGTGCCAATACCATTCAAAGTTATCGTTTTGCCAATATCAATGCCTTTGTCAGAATAAACTGATGAACTGCTCATAATCTTGCCCTTTTATCTCAATCATTTCCTTGAACTTGATTGACTTTAACTTTTCCATCTGCTGTGATTTCAAGTTTTTATCCTTTGAAACAATGAAAACCACGAGTTTATTAACTCAACACCTTTATTGTTTAATTATTTTAATTTGTCAGCATACATACTTCTAAAGACTTCCGTCTAGTTTTGCAATTTCTGGATTTGTGGGGTTGCTTCCTGGAACTACAGTTATCAAATCTTTACATCTATCATCAAACCCAAACTCTTGAAGATTAATTTTTCCTATTCTCCACTTGTTTTTATTAACAAATGTTCCGTCAGCATTGCGCTATTTCTCCAGCTAAAATTTCTAAATTTTTGCAACTAATTTTTCCTTGAGCTCCAAGGCTTTCGAGATGATTGCCACATAATCAGTATTTTTAGCATCAAAACCTCTATCTCCAATTACAACGTTCCTTTTGTCACGTCAATCCCAACAAAATCGCCGTCTTTCAATTTCACTTTCCCTGTTTGTTGGAATGAGAATTTTTAATGTTTATTGTCCCTGCACCATTCAAAAAATGCCATTTTCGTTACTCAAAATGATATTCTATCGCTGACGGCTCAATCTTCCAATATACCCTTAATGTTTTGATCTGTCCACCCATTGACTTGCATTACAATCAAGTTAGCAGCTGATTTGCCCCAAAAGTAGATTTCCATTGATAAGCCCTGCAAGATGACTACGCCCAACATTATCAAAGTATTAATAACTATCCCATTTTACCAACATTATATTCTAAAAGTCATTAACACTAATTCCACGAGCATTCGGGTAGAAATATTCACTATCGGCACACATTTGCCGATCTATCAATCAGTAGTATGTCCCGACCGAGGATCTACAACTAAATCAGTGGAAAAACATTCATTACTTGCAAAATCGTAACTATTAAAAGCTGTAATTTTTGTTTGATAGTTTTTAATTTTTCACTTTTATTCCTCCATTTTTACAATTTTTTATTCATTTTTATATCAACCTTTATTCTTACAAAATTCCGTGCATTATATTTTCACTTAACGGTAGCAACTGAACTCATTCAAAAATCGTTGTTTGAGCAATCTTGCTGCATTACAGAAAAGGTTGCAAGTTTTTCGATTACGAAAAGTGAGCGTGTGCGAGTATTAGTAGAAAAATATAGCACCTAAAATTTTTACTACTTTTGGAATTTGCCAAAATATGTTTCAATGGAATTATTTTTATTATTCCCAGATTAGGTCTTTCATCTATACTATTATATATTTTCTATTTTTAGGTTCTTTTGTTAATTTACTCATGAAAAAACTGCACCTTCAATCTTATGTCCAAAATTTCGGGTGCAGTACATACCCTAAAAAGCTTTTGCTACTTCATTTCCACTATTTTATCTTAAATACTTCATAGTTGGATAAATTTTTAATTTTTATATAACTTATTACTACATTTTATTGATTTCATTACCATTCATCATTTAACTTCAAATATATTTTTAATTCACAATTTTTATTATAACTTTTCAGCAATACATCTTCTATAAAATAAACATAATGATTATGTACATTAGAACGATTTACTATATCTTCAAAAATTTTTCAATAATAATATTTTTTTGGCTTTTTCTTTTAATAGTAGGCTTCTCTATCTTAGCAATTCCAGCATCAATTAATTCTCCTTTTTAATTTTAAATAATTAACATCTTCTAAATCAAAAGAAGACTGATTCAAATACTGTTTCTTTATTCTTCTTTTACTTTTTCTAAATCTTTGTAGTTAATATTATTAATTCACTACTTAAATTTTTATTAATATTTTTATTATCTATTATATATATATTCTTATATTTATAGTTGGTTTTTCCTGAATATAAACATATTTTAAATCTCTATACCATTGTAATAAAAAGAGTATCTACTAATTGATCATAAATTATACTTTTTCTTCTAAAGATATTCTTGAAAATCTCTTCAATATTTTTAAAAATTATTACAATTCCTTTTTATTTTTATTGTTACTTCCTCAAATAAAACTATATCTCTTGCAAAGTCATCATAAGTATGATAACCTTTCCCAAATTGCTTATCATAATTTAAAATATCTAACTCTTTCTGCATTATATCATAATAATCTCCCCAATTACTTATTTTATTACCATCTAATTCTATTATCCATTTATTTTTGATTTTTCATATATTTCTTCTTCATTATTTTTATTTGTAACTATTAATTTATTTCCTTCCATAAATAAGTTCTCTCCTATTTTATTCTTATAAATGTTTTTGTAATGATCATCAGTATAATAAACTGTCCCATTATCTCCTCGTAAAAATCTTACACTGTCTCTCACTTTTTCCCATTTTCTTATTTACATCAAATTCTCTATATCTTGTATTTAATGGTAACTTTTTATCAAAAATTCCTATACTCTTTCCCCCGCATATGCTGAATACCAGATATGACCTTTTCCATCCAGATTTTTCATATTTATAAAAGATATCTTTTTCCTGTTGAGATAATTTATTAAAATTTTTATCTATTTCTTTTGTAATATTAACAGACTTATCTATTATTGTTTTATTCTCAACAACACTTTTTACAACTCTCGGATTATTTTTATTATCTCGTGCTACTCCACTTAAACTTTCTTTATTTCCAACATTTTGAGATTTTATATTTCCAAAAATTAGCTGTGTTCATTGCACTAGAATGATTTATTAAATCTAATCCTACAGCAGTAATATTTTCTTTTAAACTATTAGAATAATTTTTCACCATTTATTACTAACGTTTTATTTCTATAACTTTTAGTATTATTGACTAACTCTGATACCGAGAAACATCCCAAATATTGAAGTCCTTAATTGTATCGCTTTTATTATTTTATCTTGTTTAATATGAAGAACATCTATTTCATTTTTAATTGTATTAGGATTTTTCTCTTTTTCTTCTAATATTTTTGAGTTATTAAATCAGAATATTCTTTTATCTTTTAAATTTTCTCTTTCAGTTCCTTCTTTCCAGTTCTTTTATACGAATTAAAAATATATTGCTCATTTTTAGAATATTCTATAACAATTATTGTCCCTTCTGGTAACTTATTATATTTTTTGAGTGTATATTTTTAAATCCGATAATTGCTTTTTATTTTTATTATCAAAATCTAAATATTCACCAGCATCTCTATTCCAATAATTCGTTAAATCTGTCTCACTTACAAACTCATTCCCTCTTCTAAAGCAACTGACTATCACTTGAAATATTTGTTTTTCCTAAATATTTATCTAAGTCAGTTCCCTGATTTACTGATGACATCATCTGTCTCCTTATCCGAATAACTAAATCTTTGACCTTCATACTGCATCAAATCAACCAAATTGTCATAATTAGTAATATCAATATTGTTTAAGTTAATAATAAAATGATTGGTGTCCGTTTTAGCAACCGAATCTACTAACTTTTTCATCAGTTGAAAACACAATACTTGGATTTTTCAATTCCATTTTGTGCTAACACTCCTAAAATAACTTTTTGATACCACTTTCAAACTTTCATCTGTTAATTGTCCATTGTCCATTGTGTCCGTTAGTTGTTTTTCATACTCATTTCTAAGTTCGTTTTGTCTTAAACAATGTCTCAATATTCAAGTCCCTAACAGAAGCTCTTATTGATTTTCCTAACTCTTTTTCAGCTACTTTGCCTGTATTTTTATGCGTTTCTATTGTATTGCTATAAATTATTCCGTCCACAATTTTCACTGGTAACTGAATTGTCCGTTTAAAGTCCCTAATTACTTGCTTTCTCGTTTCTTCATCTAATAAATCGGTATGTAACGATGTATCAAAACTTTTCTCTTTATCTTTTATAATTTCTTGTGACTTCTCTAAGTCTTGATTTATCTGTCTTTCAGCTAAATTTAAAACTTTTCCATCTTCAACAACATTCACATTCGACAAAGTAGTTCTCATAATTTGTTCTTTATATTTTGATTGTATCCAACTGTTGTTTTGTGGTACTTTTTCCTTTAGTAATTCCACTTAACCCAATTTGTCCGTTAGTTTTTTGAGTGTCTACTATGTCCGTTGTAGTAGCTTTTTCATTTCAAGCTTTATTTCGCTATTTTCAGAACTAATTACACTTCCAACTAAATTCGTTTCATTTCCAACCTTAATTATTCCACCATTTTGTGCTGTAATACTCGTTTGATTTTTGAATCCAATTTCCTTGTTTCGCACCTTTTCCAGCGTTCACTCCGACAGTTTGTTTGCTATTTTTTTACAATACTTGTACTTATATTTATTCCACTATTTTTTTACTCTTCATTATTTTTAATTTATCTGCATTATCTTTTTGAAATGAATTTAAAAATAATTTTTTTCTTCACTTATTAATTCTTTTGTAGGAAGTATTTTTCCTTCTTCAAAATCAATAAAGTATAAGTTTTCCTTTTTATCATTTCGATATTCGATACACGGTTCGATATACATAAATGATTTCTTATTTCCTATTTTTCTCTTTTTGTTACCACAAGTTCATTTGTTTTTATATTCCTCAAAAATCTAATAGATTTTTACCATTTTCTTTTCTTATATAGTATTTCATAATTATTTTTATTCTCTTTGTTTTACATATCTTATTTTGATACTCTATTCATTCTAAGAAGTAAAAATCATTCAAATATTCACAACTTTTCATTAATATTAGTTTTCTATTTAAAATATCTACTATTATCATTAAACTTCAACATAACTCTTGTAAAATCTGCATCTACTATATAGATTTCATTATATTTAGGTGCTCTGTTTACTATTCGCGTAAATTCTGCTTCACCTTTTTCCTATTTTTATCTAATAACTCATAATAATAACAATGTGTGAACGTCTGCACTCTTAACTTCTTAACATTTTCAAATATTAATTTTATATTCAAAATGTAAATATTCAATAGTAACTTTCCCATCTTCAAATATAACATTTTCAAAAGATATATTTCTAAATTTTTTTCTTCCAATATCATTTTATATCAATCTCCTCCTAAAAGTATTAAAAAGTGTATTTTCTCCTAAAAATGTTTTTCAAATATTTCTTTTATCTTCTTTGTATACTGAATACAATATTTCTATTTTGCTACCTTCTTTTGAAATAACTATATACGTATCATCTTCTTCTATTTCTTCAGTATTATATTCTACTTCAAAAATAATCATAATATAATTTTGTTTTTCAAAATAAATTCCTTCTTTTTCTTTTGTATCATATTCAACTAAAAATGTTCTAAAATTAAAGAAAAAAATATTTCAAATTTATTATCTTTAACTCTATATAAAATATTTTCTTCTAATTGTCTTTTTCATTCTCATTTAAATCCTGTACTTCTATTATTAAGATTTCTGGATAATGCGTAAAATCATCATAATATTCTTCATATACTACATATGTATTTATAGATGTTACTTTCATTTTTACACCTCTCTTATTTAAATTTTTATTTCTCGTAGAACTCTTGTTTTTCCTTTTTCAAATATTTCTATTGTTGGATGATCTCCACTAGAAGAGAATTCTCTATATGTTACTTTTATTTCCTAATCTATCATATCCTAATCTTATTGAGTGCTTTTCTTTGTATATATTGTTTTCTCTTCTTTAATAATTCTATTTTCAAAAAACTTAACAGCTTCCTTTTTATTTCCTATAAGAAATCTATCTTTAGTTTTAGAATGAATTACTTGTTTCATATTTTTAATTTCCACTATTCAGTTATTCCATTCTCATTTATATATTCATCTGGAGTTATTTCAAAATTCACTTTCCCAAAATTTTTTCTAAAATTTCTTTTTTGTTAAATTAAATTTAACATCTGTATTATCAATTTTTATAAAAAATATCCGTTACATCGTTTTTATTAAAATCTGTACCATCAAAATGTCCTATATAATATTCTTTTATTTTTGTAAATTTATCTACCAATCTACAATAATCCTCATAATTTTTGATTACCATAGTCACTTGAAAGTAAGCCTACTTCAGTACCTTCTAATACTCCATCTTTTTCAATGCTAAATTCCTTATTTATCTCAAATGTTGAATTATATTCTTTTTATTTTAAAGTTTTTGAGATATAAATGACATTACTAGCCATAAATAAATTCCTGAAAATATTAGAATAAAAATAATTTATACTTTATTTTCATTATTTCACTTCCCTCTTTTATTTGATTCGTTTTTATATATATTCTAGAAACTCTTTTTCTATTTTTTTAAAAACTCTTTTTAATATATATCTATCTCTATATCCGCTCTACATAGCATAAGGATTTCCTGTTTCCTTTTTGATAATAAAATTATATCAACTATTTTAGCATCTACTACTTTAATATTATAAGGTTCTTTAAATTCATCATATAATTTATAATGATTCAATATATAAACTTCATATCCTTCCTTTGTTTTCTTCCATTTTTATTTTACTTTTCCTACTAGCATTTCTTAGTGTTATTGGTAATCCCCCTGGTTTGTTATTATTTCAAGATTTGAAAGCAAACTTTTCATAAACTGGTTTTGTTTTCTATTGGTTATTAATTGTATTAATCTTTTCATTTTTCATTAATAATTCATATGCCTTTTCCAAAATTTTATTATCTGATTTTTCAAAAATTATTTCATAGGAATTTGAATTTTAATTTCATTCCATCCTTCTTTATCAAACAAATCAAATCTTAGTTCCGGTATCCCATCTTCATCTTTTATCAAATATTTACTCTGTGTTTGTTTATCTAAAAAATATATTCCAAAATATTTTTGATGGAAGAGAGTAATCTTTTTGTTAGTGATAAATTTATCAAAAACTTCTGAAAATTCTTTATCTTCTAAATTGTAATTTATATTTTTCAATTTATTTTTGAAAATACAAAAGAACAGTTGTTTTAATATATTTACATAATTAAGAAAGAAATTGAATTCATCCATTTTAAATAATTAATTTCAAATACACTTACTTCTATTTTTCCCCATAGTCTCTCCATCAACATCAGTATAATCTTTAGTATCTATTTGAGCATTTGTAAAATCTGTACTTGTTTCTTCGTATTTATCTTTGAAGTAATTTCCTATCGGTCTTCCCTAATGTTTCAAGTCCATGTTCTCCCCTTTGTTGCTCTTCTCCTGTTGTTTCATATTTTCTACCAGCTTGATAATCCTTACAGGTACAAAAATTAATTCCCTGTTTTTATCTTGCTTAAAATATAATAAATTATAATTAATAAAATTAATACAATAACAAATATTCCTATACCAAAGGCTCCAAAAATGAAACATCATATATAAATCTCCTTTTAAATCTCCACCTCTCCATATTTATCTAAATATTTAAAAGTTTCAATATAGTTTAATTCCCCAAATTTATTAATTATATCTTTTCCTCTAATCCAAACTTATATTCTTTATTTTTAAATAAATTTATAAAAAATATTTATTACATTTTAATTCTTTTCCCCTTTTTAAATATCCTATATAATATTCTCCTATTAGTGAACTTTTTAGTTATTTCATTACAAATTATTTCATCATTCTCATTATTATATTTTTAATAATATCTTATTATCTCGTTGATTCACGTTGAATATAATATTCACTATCTAGTCCCATTGCAATATTTTGTATATATTCTTTATTTTTCTATAATCTAATATCAAAGAAACATAACAAAAAATAACCTAGAAAAAGGAAAAAACATAATATATTTAATAATTTATTCGATTTATATTTTTGTTTTAATTATAAATTTTCGAAATAAGATAAAAAAATAAAATTGATAAAAATTAAAAACTATTTTATAAAAAATTATTTTCTAAAAATTTTTATTAACGATTCCTTTTCTTTTTAAATTATTTATTTTGATATTTAATTCTTTTCTATCTCTTCTTTTTAAAATTAAATACTCCTTCTCAATTTCTCCTATATAAAAATAGCCATTACAAACACTATTTTCACCTACACCTAAATATCCTATATAATATTTTCCTTTTTGAAATCCATAAACTTTATCACAAACTCTAGTATCATATCTAAATAATTCATTTTTCTTCATTAATGTTAATGTCTCGTTTAAAAATTATCTTTTTAAATAATATAATGAATTTAATTCTATTTCTTTATTTTCATTTTCATATATATATGAATTTGTACAAGTAAAATTAACGAAACAATCATATAAGAAACCATTAATGATACAAAACAATATTTTAAATTTTTAATATTTTTCATATTTCATATTAATCTCTTTCTTTTCTTAAAAGTTTTTACTTTCCAGTCCTCGATCAAACCAGTTAAATTATCATCTATAGATACTTTTTAGCATTTTTCATAAATTTTATAAATTCATAAAATTTATTTTTAATTTCTATTAGCTAATTCTTTTCAAATTCTTTTTATCGCTATACTTCAGATATTCACTTGTTTCTAAATTTAATATAAAAGTAATTAGGGCATTCTTTCTTATTATTTAACCAATTATAACTAAAAATCTTTTGTTTTGTCTTCTTTTTCCCGAAATTCCAATATAATAATCTAAATTACCATAAAAAAATATTTTTATCATCACTAAAATTCAATTTTTTTAATTCACCACAACCAATTATTTTACCCGTTAATTTATTTTTCATAATAAAATAAATTTTTAAAAATAAGAACTATGTGGATCAACTCTACTTTTTAGATATTAATCTTAAATTATAATTTTTCTTTTTCTACTTGATAATCAAACAATAAAAAATTATTTGGATAAATATAAAAATTATGAAAATTATAAAAATTATAAAACTTAAAATTATTTTTCTTTTTATTTTCATTATCTAATCACCCTTGTTCTATAATTATAAACTTGAAAATTACTTATAAATAATCTTCTTTTGTATATGAAGTTTTTCATAATATATGGTGTAGCCCTGGTAAATCTTGATTACCTTCGATTTTTATTAAATATATCTAACGCATCTATAAACTCGTCTACTAATCTATTTCCATATTTTATTACTACCTCATATCCCTCTTTTTACTCTTTTTATCTTTATATCATTTACTTTAGTTCTAATATTTGTATTTCCCAAGAAAAATGCCTTTATTTCAATTTTAAAAGGATATATCTTTATAACAGGATATGTTAAATTTACATGTTCTAATATTTCATTTTCAAAAATTATCTTTTAAATTAACTGTTTGATTTAATTTTTAAATTTCTATTCACTAATTCTGATATTATTTTATTTGATATTTTATTTAAATTTTTATTAAATCCTTCTTTAATATCTTTTAAATTCATTAATCTATTATATTCTTTAGGTAATATCTTATCAACATATAATACTGGTAATTCAATGCCTTGTTCAGTTATAAATAAAAGCTTTCCTTTCATTTTCTGATGCTAAATAAATTCCTACATATAAACTACCATATCCTTTTTATCAATACTTCTTCACGCTCTCCGTATTTATTCGGATTTATAATAGAATAATTACTTCTTTTTATTTAAAAATTTTTATTATAATTTTTACAATTTTCATTATACGTAATACAATAGCCTCCTGTATTCCCTACAGTCTCCCCATCAACATCAGTATAATCTTCAGTATCTATTTGAGTATTTGTGAAGTCTGTACTTGTTTCTTCATATTTATCTTTGAAGTAATTTCCTATCGGTCTTCCTAATGTTTCAAGTCCATGTTCTCCTCTTTGTTTCTCTTCTTCTGTTGTTTCATGTTTTCTACCAGCTTGAAGATCTATTAAGTGAGCTACTTCTTCGAATACTGTTCCCAATAATTCGCTTGTTGTTTTATTTTTTGTAACGTCAACATAAGCAACTAATTTACCATCACTTTCACGCCTTGCCGCTCCACCTTTCCCTTTACTATCTTTCGGCATGTGAAACTTCGTCAGTGTAAATCAAGTTCATCTCAATCCCAATATCTTTTTCCAAAAATTCTCAACTATCATCTTCAACTCTTCTTGATATTGTTCTGTAGTTTTAGTTGATTTTGTTGCTTCTAAATGCTCTAAATCTCTTGCAACTAAATTTGACATTGTCGTTCCACGTCGTTTTGAGTTCAATAACTCAACAAAATTACGTTTATCAACACCTTGATTTTTCACACTATCTCTACAACTTCAGCCATATCCTTTAATTCTTGTGATGCTAATTTTAGTTTTTCCCTGAACTCATCAGGTTTTTTTGCACAGCCTTAATCAAACTATCTTCAGCATAAATATTTGTTACAAAAATTAGTATCTTTCGTAATTTCATTAACTTTATTTAAATCAGTATTTATAATATCTCCAGAACTTTTTCTATTTCAACATTTCCAATTACAGTATTTCTGGTGATTCCTTCTTTTTCTGAATTAGAATAATTTACTCCAACTCCACCGGTTCCACCTGATACTCCAGTTATAGAATTCCAATTATTTTTATTTTATTATTTAATAATATCAATAACATCTAATTCTCCACCTCACACAACAATCATAACCGTATTCTCCATTTGAAACTAATTTTTATTTGTAATTTATCAAAAATATTTGAACATTTCCTTTAATTCTATCTGATTCTCGTATACCAAATTTTATGACAAATTCTTTTTAGTATTTTACACTTTTTCCTTGATAAAAAAGGCTTCTTCAAATTTTTAACTTTTTTTATCATTGAGAAAAATAATTACGTTCACTATACATATACTTATTTTTATCAAATTTTTGATAATGGTTTTTAAAAATAATGTCCATTTCAAAATCATTTAAGACAAATAAACTATAAATTAAATCCATCATCTCTTTTTCAAATATTCATTTTAATAACTCTTTATTTCTAGTTTTTTAATTCTTGTAAACTATATTGAAGAAATATATCTTCCATATCATTATCAAATTTTATTCTAATACTATATTTTTGCATTTTTACCTCTTTTAATCATTCATATATATACATCTATTTTATTTCTAGAAATTACCTCTTCCAACTTTTCTAAATCTCCTTTTCTTCCAATCATTATAAAACAGTAATCTCCTATTGATTCCATTTTTAATTTTAATTTATTAAATTCAAATTTAATTAAATGTGTGTTATAAAAATTTCTAATTGTTGCTCTCAATATTGTTTTAAAATATTCCAAATTAAGATGTCCTATTTTTGGCTTTTTAAAAATCTCATCAAAACTTAAACTTCTAAAACATTTCTATAAACTTTTTCTTTTTCATTTTCAAATAAATAATTTATTTCATCAAATGTGAATTGCTTCAATTTTAAAATAACTTTTATTATCATTCATAGTATATAATTCTTCAAAAATTTTAAGTATTCCTTCTCTATCTTAATGTAGTTTGAAATATCTTTATTTTGATAACTTTGTTCAATTATATCATTAGAGTAAAATTCTCTAAACTTCTTGCTCCGATAATGTTTCTTTAGTAAAAATCTAATAAATATTTCATTATTCTCTCAACACCTTCCCATCATCCCCTACTGTTCTTCTATCTTTCTTTTTATTTTTAGTTTAGGTTTTTTTGGCCATCTTTTCCATGTACTTCCACCATGACTTCTATTTCCAGCTCTATCTTTTTCCCACCAACTTCCATCTTCAATATTTTCAAATCCTGAATCTCCTTCATTTTTCCCTCTTTTAAAACTTCCTGGCTTGGTATCTGGTGTTCCTATTATTTCTCCTGGATTAACTTGATTTCCAAATTTAGCAAAAAAATCCTTCTATTAGTTCTGAACCTACATTAAGTACTTCACGCCCTTTTTCTTAAGTTCGTCTAATATTGAACCAATAGCCAACTTTATTTTCCTTACATATTCTTTTGCCTCCACGGAAGTAGCGAACTCTACTAACTTTTTACTTCCCATATAAACTACATAAGTTCCAGCAACAGCGACTATTACTATATCATCAACAGCTGCAACATTCCCCACAGTCTCTCCATCAACATCAGTATAATCTTCAGTATCTATTTGTGCATTTTGTAAAATCTGTACTTGTTTCTTCGTATTTATCTTTGAAGTAATTTCTATCGGTCTTCCTAATGTTTCAAGTCCATGCTCTCCTCTTTGTTGCTCTTCTCTTGTTGTTTCACGTTTTCTACCAGCTTGAAGATCTCATCAAGTGAGCTACTTCCTCAAATACTGTTCCCAATAATTCTCTTGTTGTTTTCATTTTTGTAACGTCAACATAAGCAACTAATTTACCATCACTTTCACGTCTTGCCGCTCCACCTTTTCCTTTACTATCTTTCGGCATACGAGCTTCATCCGTGTAAAATCAAGTTCATCTCAATTCCAATATCTTTTCCAAAATTCTCAACTATCATCTTCAACTCTTCTTGATATTGTTCTGTAGTTTTGAGTTGATTTTGTTGCCTCTAAATGCTCTAAATCTCTTGCAACTAAAGTTCGACATTGTCGTTCCACGTCATTTTGAGTTCAATAACTCAACAAATTACGTTTGTCAACACCCTGATTTTTTTCACACTATCTCTTATGACTTCAGCCATATCTTTTTAGTTCTTGTGACGTTAATTTCAGTTTTTCTTTAAACTTATCAGGTTTTTGTACAGCTTTAATCAAACTATCTTCAGTCACATCAAAAATAATCATTTCTGTTAAATTCTCTATTATAACTTAATAGATTTTAATCTGTGATAATAGTATATATACTATTAAACAATAACTAATTATAAATCTTACAATCATTTCACTTGATTTTTACTATAAATTCTTTAAATCCATATTTTTCGATATTAAAATTAAAATTAAAATTAAAAATAAAAGATAAAAATTTTAAAAATATTAACTGTCGCAAACCCATTAACTGCTCAATAGTCCATATAATTAAATAATATAATATATCTAAATATTCTTCTTCTTTATAATTTTTATATTTTATAAATAAAATAAATAAAAATCAGTGTTAGCATTCTTTTTATTACCCTATCATCACTAATCCAAAAATCTATACTATATATAAAATTATTATTATATTTTTCAATATTCTATTTAACATATTCAGACACCTTCTTATATTCATTCCATATTTGTTCTAACATTTTTATTATCTTCCATTAAAGCTGGCTCATGATTATTTTGTGATTTATTATTAAAAATTTTATTAAAATTTACCACATTTAATTGAATAATCTTAACATTTTTCGGCATCTTATTTTTCTTATTCAAAGTCTCAAAACTCCTATCACCATAATCAGAGATAAAATATAGCTCATTATCTCCTTTTTAACATAAATAAATTAACTGTTTTAGCATTTTTACTCATATCATTAATATATTTTTCTATAAATTTTACTCTTGGCATAATTATATTCAATTCATCCGCTTTTTGGCTTTTTCCTTTATAACCAGTTCCATGTCTTCCTAGTACAGAGTCAGCTCTAAACTATGTCCCCATACAATAGTGGTGTGCCTTCTTTATGTTTATAATTAACTCATTCCTCTTACGCCATCGTTTGAATATAATTGTTGCCCAAATATTTACTATATGTAAAATCTATTTCTTTTTAGGTACATTTTTAGTAATTTATTTTTTCATATCTAGGTCAGTAACATTTTTGCTGTTCCACCTACTCCACCATGAATCACAATAACATCATCCCCAACATTCTCACCAAAATCAACATTTGAATAATCTTGTCAATCTGATTTTTAAAGTGATACTTTTTATCATTCTGTCGAGTATAAATTTTTGAAATATTCATTCGTTGCTCTTCCAGTACTTTCTAACCCTTTTTCATCTGTTCCAGTTTCTACTTTTCTATTTTTCCAAAGCATTAATTACATGACTTCCTTCTTCTGCAATAGTTCCGATTAATCCTGCTTTTTGTATGATTTTTCTTATCATTAACATTTATTAAAAATTGTTCTTTTCCCTGTTTCTTTATCAACATAAGCTGTTCCTGCTTTTAGGATTGCCTTTTTCATCTCTTTAATTGCGGAGCATTTTTCTGGTGTCGTAAATATTACTTTCGTATTTTTATACCCTAAATCTGCATATGTCTCCTCAAATATTCTAGCAATTTCTTCTGAATTATCCGTTTTTCTAATTTTTCTCCAGCTATATTATTTATAGTTTTAGATAACCCTAACTTCTCCCAATTGCCCAAAGAAATTCCTATTGTCGTCTCCACGATCATGTATTGATTCTTCTGAAAGCTGTAAAAAAATATCTGATATTTCTGCTTTTGCTTTCTCAATATCTTCTTTAAATTTACTTGATTTAGTTACATATTCAAGTGTTTGACTTTCAACATTTACATTCATACTATTTTTGATTATCTTTTGTGATTTCATTAGCTTTGTTCAAGTCAGTATTTATTGTATCTCCAGAACTTTTTTCTATCTGAATATTTCCAATTACAGTATTTCTCGTAATTCCTTGTTTGTCTTTTATCTCTTGATTTACTCCAAAGTTTGTAACTTTTTGTTTCCCTGTTGAAAATTCCTACTGAACCTCCTGTTGTTTCCATTTTTATCATAATTTTTCAATATCTTTTTCCAACATAATTTTCTATCTTTCAATATTAGAATTTTGTCCGTTAGCTCCAATAATTCCAGCTCATTCGTTACATTTTTAATTTTTAAATTACTATTTTTCTCCAACAGAAAAACTACTTTGATTATCAAACGCTCTATTTCCATCAGTTTGACTAGTATTTGCATTAACACTAACCGCACCTGGACTTATCGGAATCCCAACACTTCCACCAACGCTATATCCGTCAGTTTTGCTTATGTTTTGTTTTAGATTTTATCACAAGATTCTCAATATTTCTAACTACTTTTTCCACCTTCTTGATTAAATCCAGTAAACATAATATTTTCGTGTTATAGGATAGCACACTTTTTATCACTTAATAATTTTCAATAAATTCTTCCACTTTTATTATTTTTCCTTTTTATACATATATTTTTCAAAAATTTGTAATTTTATATTATAACATTTTGTTAAATTTATTTCTATCATTATATTGAATATAAACTCCACTTTCTAAGTCAAACATAAAATATTTTGGGCAATAATCGTTTTTATTTTCATCATTATCAATTGGTAAAATTTGTAATGGATTTTTGAGATTCCATAAAAATATTTTTATTTTTAGAAAAATTTATATATTCTATTCTACCACATCTAAATTTTTATATTTTTCTCTGAATTATAATATCTATATTCATTTATTTCATAAAAGCTCTCCTGTATTTGACCTTGAAATCAATTCAAATGAATATTTACGATTACTAATAGAAATATATCTTTATAGCAATGGAATAAATAACTTTATAGATTATATTTTACTACTACCAATATTATATATAACTTTAAATATAGAATTACAATTATTTTATTTTATTATTTATCATTTTTATACTTCTCTTATTTTAATTGGAATTTCGTTAATGTTTTTACATTAAATTTTTATTTCTATATACATGATGATTTTCTAATATATAACTGTGCTTCGGTAAATCAATCATGAAAGGTTAAAAACATCAATAGCACTATCAAATAATCATATAGTCTATTTCCATATTTTTATGTTAATTTCATATCCATCTTTATTTCTTGTTACTTTATATTTTCTACTTTTTGTTCTTACATTTGTATTCCCCATGAAAATCCACCTTTAAAGCGTTAAATTAACCTTTGTGCTTATTTCATTTTTAAATTTATCTTTAAAAACTAACTATTTTGTTATCTTTTATTTTTCTTTTCTTAATTCATCTACTAATTTATTTCCTATTTTTAATCAAATTTTCATTAAAAGCCTGTTGAAGGAAAGCGACATAACTCTATTGTATTCATTAGGTAACTTTTTTATCCATGTCACAATGTTCTATAATTTTTCCTAGAGGATCTTTTTCACTGAGTCATTAACCAATAAAAACATTTTGCTATTTCATCATCAGACAAATATATCCCGCATAAATACTTCCAAATCCTATTAATACTTTTTCTCTCTCTTCTGGTGTTTTAGGATATTTTATACTCGATGTAAACAAATCTATTTTCTTTCTCTTTCTTTCTGTACACCTTTTTGCAACTATTCCCTACGCAAAAATTACTATTCCCCACAGTCTCTCCATCAACATCAGTATAATCTTCAATATCTATTTGAGTATTTGTGAAAATTAGTACTTGTCTCTTCATATTTATCTTTGAAATAATTCCCTATCGGTCTTCCCTAATGTTTTCAAGTCCATGTTCTCCTCTTTGTTGCTCTTCAGCTGTTGTTTCATGTTTTCTACCAGCTTGAAGATCTATTAAGTGAGCTACTTCTTCGAATACTGTTTCCAATAATTCGCTTGTTGTTTCATTTTTTGTAACGTCAACATAAGCAACTAATTTACCATCACTTTCACGTCTTGCCGCTCCACCTTTTCCTTTACTGTCTTTCGGCATGTGAGCCTCGTCAGTGTAAATCAAGTTCATCTCAATCCCAATATCTTTTCCAAAATTCTCAACTATCGTCTTCAACTCTTCTTGATATTGTTCTGTAGTTTTAGTTAATTTTGTTGCTTCTAAATGCTCTAAATCTCTTGCAACTAAATTTGACATTGTCGTTCCACGTCGTTTTGAGTTTAATATCTCAATAAAATTACGTTTGTCAACACCTTGATTTTTAACACTATCTCTTACAACTTCAGCCATATCCTTTTTAATTCTTGTGATGCTAATTTTAGTTTTTCCCTGAACTCATCAGGGTTTTTTGCACAGCTTTAATCAAACTATCTTCAGCATAAATATTTGTTAGTAAAGTTACTATCTTTCGTAATTTCATTAGCTTTGTTTAAAGTCAGTATTTATTGTATCTCCAGAACTTTTTTTCTATCTCAACATTTTCCAATTACAGTATTTCTCGTAATTCCTTCTTTTTCTGAATTAGAATAATTTATCTCCAACTCCACCAGTTCCAACTGATACTCAACTGTTGTCATTTTATCTGAATTTTCAATATCTTTTTCCAACATAATTTTCTATTTTAATATTAGAATTTTGTCCGTTAGCTCCAATAATTCCAGCTTCATTCGTTACATTTTTAATTTTTTTAAATTACTATTTTCTCCAACAGACAAAACTACTTTGATTATCTACGCTCTATTTCCATCAGTTTTGACTACTATTTGCATTAACACTACCGCACCTAGACCCTATCGGAATCCCAACACTTCCACCAACGCTATATCCATCAGTTTTCGCTTATGTTTTGTTTAGATTTTTATCACAAGATTCTCAATATTTCCAACTACTTTTTCCACCTCTTGATTAAATCCGTCTAGTGTCATATTTTTGTGTTATTATGAATTTCACTAACATTCACAAAACTTCCATTTTGATAAATTGTCTCATTTGTTTTTGATTACTTTTACTTGTGAAACATTTACACTCGCACCTATACTATTTGTAGCATGTGAATCCTGTCCTTTTGGTACATTAGCATTTTTATTCAAATCAGGCAACAAGTTTAAACTTGCTCCCACTCCAATACCTTGACTCGATGAAGTTGATGTTTGATTATTTTTAAGTTCAACTGCTTTTTACTTACATTTTCTACGTTATTATACACAAATGTTGTATTTTTCAGCTTTTGTCCCAACATATTCCACATTTTTCATATTATTATATATAATGCTTGAATCTTTTGTCAATTCCACTAATGTTAGTTAGAACTGTACTTTCTGTATGTGAGTTTGTTTCATTTTTGACTTACTATATCCTACATTTGCACTTAATCCAACATAAAAATCCATTATTAGCTTTCACTTTATTTGCTCCATTTTTCCAGTTTTTTCAGGATTTTTATTTATTGTTCCATCAGAATTGTAAACTTTATGTCCACCTTTTCCACCCTGATTTTTAGCAAGTCCATCAATTGTCCCTGTTACCGCATTCGCAACCTCAACTCCACCACCCTAAAACATCTCCATTTTGAATTTGTTTTGTTACATTTCCTAATTGTTTTGCTTCTATCAAGTGCAGGACTATTAATCTCAACTGATACACCAAAATGACTACTTTTTATTTGTCATTTTCACATCTTTTTGTATCAACTCTTGCTCCAAACTTCACATCTCCGTTATTAACAGTCACTTGTCCATGAGTGAAATCTGTTGCAGTAATTTCAGCACCTTTATTAAGTACAGTTCCATCTCCTAAATGCAATGTCGATTTCGCATTAGTCTCTCCTTTTTTCAGCATAAATACTTTGTGATTTTCCGTATCCAACCGATACACCTTTTGGCGAGATCGCTTCCACTAAATCCTGACTTTTTCTCTTCATGATAATAAGTGTTATTCAACTCATTTGAATCTGTCGTAAGTTTTCCACCAACAAAGCTATTCTCTCCTAAAACAACATTACTTCCCTTAGCATTCAAATCTCCAGTAATTATAGCTTGATTTTTCACTAAAAGCGTTCCAGCTTTATTGATTTCATCGTGAGATTCTGTCACAGAACTTGATTTTTCATAAATCCTTTTTGTTTGCTGCGACTTTCCGTTTCAATTACATCATTTTTGCAGTAATTTCAACTTTTTGTGTGTCAATTACAGCGTTTTCAGCCATAACATTTGAAGATGAGACATTTAAGTTTTTCCCTTTAATTACAAGATTTTCAGCAATTAGATTACTTTCTTTATTTTCTATCTTCTTAAACCTATTAAAATTATCGCCATCACTTCCAAATTTATCTTCTCCAGTAAGCATAATTTCTTTCAAGTTTACATCATTTTTCGCATCAATGGTCACATTTTTGTCCACTGATTATTGCACCTTTTTGAAATCACATTATTCCAGAAATATTAATTCTCCCTTGAGAGCTAATCTCTCCATTGCTTGCAATTTCTTCGTGTTCTGTTCTATCAAGTTCATGTGTTTGTAATATTTTGCTGTTCTTGTTGTAGTCTCATTTGTTATATTTCTTTGTTTTGATACTAAGTTTATTCTATCAGTCCCTGTTATCTTCCCACCAATATTTTCAATATCAGTTTTCAGCTAAAACAGTTACATCATCTCCAGCTATCTCTGACTCTAAATTCGTATTAGTTTTGTTTTTCAAGCTATTAACATCAATAATCGTTGTCCCTTTTGTTTCCTATTTTAGTCCCAATATTTTCAAGGTTGTTGTTGTTACATAAGTCTTCTCAAATCCACCAATTCTATTTCTCGTATCATTGTTTATTTCTGCACCAGTCATGATTTGTTAAATAAATTTCTGGTGCTAAAACTCTAACTCCATTCACATCTTTATACACATACCAAATTATGTCATTTCCCAATTTTCTTCTTTGTTCTTGTGTTAAAAGCTGTCCCAATTTTTCAAGTTTTGTTTATTTTTCTCAACTAAAGCATTGTCCAATTAGTTCTTTCATCAAATCTTGTCCACTTTTCCCATTAATAATTGACTTCCAAGCCTTTCAGTTAAGCTTTTGTGATTAGTTGACCTCATAACACGCATCTCCAAGACGTCTCACTCTATCCCATCTGTCTTCATACCCAATTTCGTTAAGAAATAGTCACTTCCATCAAAAGTTATTTAATTGCACATATTTACTTCTCGTTTCCATTAAATATTTTGATGTTGGCTCTTCATTTTTCTCAAACATCGAACTTACTAAAGTTGGACTAATTTCTATTGTTCCAGTTTCCTTTATTTTTCGCTAATTCCTGATTATTCCCAATAATTTCAACTTTTCCATCTCGTTTCAATAGTTCCTTTATTTACTTGCTTTCCAAATACTTTTTCGTATTATTTTTCAATCGTTCTCTACATTTGTCTGTCCATTTGCTCAGTAATCGAACTTGTCACAATATTCGGAGCGGTAATTATCACATTTTGACCTTCAATTATACTCGGTTGCCCTGATTCATAAGCTAAAGTCCCTGTTTTTTAATTCTCTTACATAATCAACTGTTGCATGGACTTTTATTTGTTATTTTTACCTGTTCTTTCAAACCAAATTTTTACTCTTTCTTGCCCATCTTTTAATTGAACTGCATCTCCAGTTGTTACAGAATTTTCTAAAGTATTTGTCATTAATTTTGTAGTATCTTCTGATGAAATTATTCCATCTTTATTCAAAAATATTTGAATTTGCTTGAATAGTGACATTATTCCCTATTACTTTAGCATATTCTGTATTAGCATTACCTCTAATTTCCTTCTAAAGCTTTCATTGGATATTCTAGACTATGGGCTACAAATACTTTTCTCCCACCTTCAAGTTGAGATTTAATTTCAGATAAATGATTTGTTAATAAATATGATTTTATTTCTTTTTCCCACCACATTTCCTCACAATATTATTAAATCGTTCTCTTTGCCATCTTCTTAATGTTTGTCCTGCACTACCATTAGATCTTTTCGTTTTAGTTTTGTTTTTCCTTATCACAATCCATTTTTATTAACCTCATCTTCACTTAACCTTTTCCATCCCAAGTCATATAATATTTCGTATATTTATTTAAATCCTTAACTTTCACTCAATATTCTCAAATACATTCGTCTTTATGAAAACATCATTTCCTTGAATTAACCCAACTTCATTTCTCACATTTTGAGCTTCTACCTTAATATCCACTCAATATCTCACTTCTTTTTATTTAAAATATTTGAAGCTAATATTTCTATTTGGTTTTCCTGCATAAATTGAACTATTTGGATTATTTATCAGTTATTTTTCACATCTAATTTCAATTTATTTTTCAGCAGCAATCAAATCCTTATTTTCAAGATTTTTAGCTGTAATTGTTAAGTTTTCTCCATTTAAAATATTGTTGCTTTTCTACATTCCCATTAGCAAATATCTTTACGTTTTCAGCTCAATTTCTTTATTATTCATAAAGTCATTTGCTGTAATTTCAATGTTTTTCATTTCCTGTAGTTTCTCCATCATTTTTAATATTTTTCCTTTAATTACAAGGCTTTTCTCTCCATGCAATTTCCCAGTTAAATCCAAATTATTTGTTAAAGTTAAAACTATTTCATTTCCAACAATTTCTCCTTGATTTGTATAACTTTTAATCTCTTGCATTGAGATTTTTGTCTGCTGTTATTTTCCCATTATGCTGATTGCTTTACACTTGAATTGTCCAAATCTATTTTATTATTTTGCACAATTTGTCCATTGTTATTTAAGATTACATTTTTGAATTTATATTATTCTAGAAAGCAACTCTCCACTATTTAAAGCATTAGTTCCGTTAATATTTACATCATTTCTAACTAATATTTTTAGCACCATTCTCAAGATTATTTACACTTAAATCATTAACAACTGTTATGCTTCCAGTGTTTTTAAATCATTCGTATTTAAACTTTTTATCAGTTTGAATTAATGCTATATTTTTCTGTATTTCCATTAAGATTAGTATTGTCCGTTGCTTTTGTACCAATACCATTCAAAAGTTATTGTTTTTGCAGCAATATCAATACCTTGTGTCGAATAAGCTGATGAACTTTTGCTCATAATCTTGCCCTTTGATTTCAATCCCATTTCCTTGAATTTGATTGACTTTAACTTTTCCATCTGCTGTGATTTCAAGTTTTTATCCTTTGAAACAATGAAACCACGATTTAATAACCCCAGCACCTTTATTATTTACAATTATTTTAATTTGTCCAGCATACATACTTTCCTAAAAGACTTCCGTCTGATTGCAATTTCTGGATTTGTAGGGTTACTTCCTGGAACTACAGTTATCAAATCTTTAAATCTATCATCAAACCCAAGCTCTTGAAGATTAATTTTTCCTATATCTCCACTTGTTTTATTAACAAATGTTCCGTCAGCATTTACGCTATTTTCTCCAGCTAAAATTTCTAAATTTTTTGTAACTAATTTCCTTAAAGGCTCCAAGGCTTTCGATAATTGCTACATAATCAGTGTTTTTAGCATCAAAACCTCTATCTCCAATTATAACGTTCCCTTTTGTCACGTCAATCCCAACAAAATCGCCATCTTTCAATTTCACTTTCCCTGTCGTCGGAATGAAATTTTTAATGTTTATTGTCCCTGCACCGTTCAAAAATACCATTTTCGTTACTCAAAAATGACATTCACTCGCTGACGGCTCAACGCCCAATATACCCCTCAACGTTTGACCCATTCGCTCCATTCACTTGCATTACTATCAAGTTCGCTGCTTGATTTTCCCCAAAAATTAGATTTTCCGTTGATAAGTCCTGCAAGATGACTACGCCCAACATTATCAGAATTATTAATAACTTGCTCTATTTTCCCAACATTATATTCTAAAAAGTCGCTAACACTAATTCCACGAGCGTTCGGAGTTGAAATGTTTACTCATCGGTACACCATTTATTTGACGACCATCAATTGATGTATTCCGTCCCTGACCGAGGATCTACAACTAAATCAGCAGAAAAACATTCATTACTTTGCAAAAATTATAACTCATTGAGCTCATAATTTTGTTTTGATAGTTTTAGTTTTTACTTCTTTTCGCACTTTTATTTCTCCTATTTTCATTTATTATTTATTTTATCTACTTAAAAATATATTTTTGACACTAAATAAAGTAATTTTCAAGCATTAATATTTTATTGATTTTTATCTCAATTTAAACTATGAAAATTTTATTTAATGATAATTTCTTAATTATTTCAAATTTTTTAATTTTTTATTTCTTAATATTAAACTTCAATTTTTTAAAAATTCTGTGCCACATGTTTTGTACTTGAGCGAATAGCAACTGAGCTAATTCAAAAAATCGTTGTTTGAATCAATTTTGCTGCATTAGCAAGGTTGCTGTTTTGATTTTTGAAAAGTGAGGGCGTGTGCGAGTGTTAGTAGAAAATATAGCACGTAAAAGTCTTTTTTACTACTTTTTGGAATTTGCCAAAAAGTAGAAATTATCTTTTTGATTTTCACAAAACAATGGAGCGTGTGAGCTTAGCAAGAAAACATCCTGCCACTTTGGCGTTTTGCTCCACTTTTGCCAAGACAAAAGTGGAAAATATCTTAAAACACTATTTTTACCCCACCACTAAAGTAAAACTCCTGACTTTTTGGATTCAAAGTATTCCGAATGTTTCATTGCTTTCGCATATCCAAAATTAAAAATCAAAAATACTCACTATTATATCTCAAACCTGTCGTAATACCTGTTACATAACCTTTTCCATACTTTTGAATTATCATAATTGTTTCTTACACTTCCATAGCCATAACTCAAATATGGACTCAACTCTTCCAAATCATTTTAATCTTATATGCACTTTCATTATTTATTTCTATCGCTTTATCTCCTGAAAAATAGTATCCGTCGTGTGATAACCTCCAACACTTCCAACTCCACCAATCGAATATTTTTCTGAACCATACAAGCTATACGGCGGTACATTCCATTCAAATTAAATCTATACACCCAATTTTCGTTTTAATGACTTGTAATAAATCAAACCATAATTATACTTTTTCAAAACTCTTTTCAGTTTCCAATCCTAAAAATCTTGTTACTTTTTCATACTCTAAATCAAGTTTTAACAATTCCACCAAATAATGCCATTGTTCCGCTTAAATTGCACCTCCAGTAGTAATCTATCTTGTAACACCACTGTTTCTAAGTAATTATCATTATGTTTTCTAAAACCAACTCCAATATTCAACTTTCCACGTTGATTTCTAAAAATTGTCTTATCTAAATTTACTGAAAATACCTTATTACTCGTTTTCCATATCATAAACTGTATTATATGCATAAAACATACTCTCTTTTATACTTTTTCAAAATTTATACTCAATGAATATCTCTAAATCTTGCACTATATCCTATAATTAAAATATCCAACCGTCTTTTTGTAAGGTAATACCCATCTTTTCAAGATCATATCCCATTTGATGCAATTGAAGAATATATCCAGCTTGTAGCTGATCTGACACATCTTTCCAACTTCTATCAGGATTTTTCCTATTTACCCTTTTGGTATGAAAAGTTTATATTATCCCACCCTAAAGGACTATCAATATTTAAAAGCTATTCCATGCCTCCAAATACCATCTTTGATTACTTTCTCCATGATTATTTGTTATATATGAAATTGTATATTTATCTTCAAAATACTGGATATTTATTATTGAACTATTTTCACTACTCCCATTATTTCACACTCATCTGCATATTATTTGCATTTATTGAATTAAAATTATCTGTCGCTTGATCTAAATCATTTATATTTAATACTTTTCCTTTATTTTTCGTAAACATAAAAATTCTTTTATATTTATCCAATGAATTTCCAGTATTTATCTTAATATCTTCAATTTTACCAGCAATTATCTCGATATTTAATGTTTCATCGTCTATAGAACTCAAAGTTGCAAAAACTTGAAATATATCCTTTTAGCTAATTTATTTGTTATTTCACTCAAAATATTTGATATATCATTTCCACTCCAAAAGATTTATACCTATATTTATTATTATAAAGGAATTTTTCATTAACTGTTCAATAAGGTTATTTTATCATCTATATTTATTTTTGTAATAGTTCCACTTTATATCATTAGTAATTCCATCAATAATTGTCCTATTTTCATTACTAAAGCAGAACTTTCAATCTCTTTTGCCTATTTTGTTGCCTTCTTGCATATCAAAATCATTTTGCTCCATTGTAAAACAAAAACTAGATACTAATAACGATAACATTAAATTTATCATGTTTTTCTCTCCTCCTTTCTTTGAATTTAATTAATGTTATCGCATATTCATATTTGTCAAATTTAATTAATAAGTTTTGACTATGTCAAAATGTAACTCTAAACTCTCAGCATAAACTTTTACCAAAGAATTTGAGATACCTATAATTAAAACTACCCTGGTAATAGTTTTACTTTTTATAAATTTCTTTTTCTTTCATATAGCCTCCACATATTTTATATTCTATCATAGAAGACCATTCTTTTAAATATTTATAGACTCACAGTCTCATTTTACATCGCTGTCGCTCGTGTGTAAGGTATTTTTATAATCTATTAACTTATAGGTTATCTTAAACTCGTAAAATAACTCATCCCAAGTTACATATTTAAGACCTCTACCTGTATATGCCAACTATTGAAACTCGCTTTGTTTTTATATTTTTGATATTATAAAAACATATTATTTCTGTCCCAAAATCAGATGTTTTCGGAATCTCCACTATCAACAATCTAAAGGGCTTTCAATCCTGATAGTTCTTTTCTTTATTTTGCACTATGAAAGTATCCTTTCGATATTATTTTTCCGGATCTACTGTAACCTTTAGCTCTCACAATCTGTATAATTTTTAATTTAATATAAGATTGCTGTAACTTAATTTCAACATTATTTTTCTCTTTTCCATAAGATTCTTATTTAAAATTAACACTGCTTTTTATATATAATTTTCACATAATATACTGTAAAGATCTTAAAACAAAAGGTATATAATTCATTTCTACTTTATAAACCTCATTTATAAACAGATTCTACTTCTCTTTGTTCAGACTCTAAATATTTCTATAGCTATATTTTAACAGAAAGATTTCTTTTTAACCGTATAAAATATTTTCACCGTATATTATTTAGAGGTTTACATAAAGGAATCTTTACACACTCCCACCCAATTCTGATATAAGTTAATTTGGTCCTAGTGGCTTAAACATATTGTTCATTTCTGTACTAAATTCTTCATAGGTAAATATCTGCCTTGGTCATTAAAGATAATGTACATACTTTTCACTAGTAGCACATCACCCTTTGCTTTCCCTTAAGTTTTGTCAGCTCTTCCTTAGGTACAGTAGGCTTACTGTAACTCTCTCTCATTGAAAATACATTGCTGATAATGTAAATAATACCTCTTCCAGCATTCCCATGTGCAATTTTTCCTTCAGTTTAAAAATTCAGGATTTCATCCTCTCTCATAAGTTCTTGTTTCTGAGTTCCTCGCCTTCCTCATAAGCACCATTATAAGCTACACATAAATCAGAAACATAAGGATCAAAACATTTTATCACCTTTTGGGAAGATTGTCATATTATATGATCGTCTATCAGCCTATATGTTATTTTAAAATCATACCCGTCAGAAGCTCATCTTCCTTTCTCTGAGACTTTCATCTCTCCATATAATACTCCTGATATCGAGGCTCTTTGTTTTAGAATTTTTGCACGATAATATGCTTGTTCACACACCAAAAATTCTAGCACTTCTGGAATCTACACTCATCTTCAAGCAATCCTAAATGTGTTCAACAGTTTTGTGATAGTCCTTCCCATAACTTTCTGCATGTCTTTCTTCCATTGATTCATTTTTATTGATTTTCTCATACATTTCTAATGCTTCTTTCTCTGTTTTGCATAAATTTAAACTCCTCTTCAATTTTATTTTTCTGGTCTAATCCTGATTTCATCTCATTATATTTTGATATCCTGGATTTCTACCCAGTCAGTAAATTTGGTTTTTGCCTTTTCATTTGTATAATTTTGATTAATATAAGATTGCTGTGACTTAATTTCAATATTTGAATCATTTTTATAAGCTTTTTTAAGCACTTCTCTAAATCTGCTTCTGATATTTAATTGTCTTCCTTCCCATCTGTGTGAATGACTTCATCTCAGAAAGTTTTCTTCTTATCTCATCTTTTACTTCATTTGAAATACTACAATTTCTCCCACAATACCTATTGAGGAAGTCTTTTCTTTTATTACATATAGGACAGACATACCTCTGTTTTTCTATGCTGAATATAACTTTCCTGTTTCCGTAGCTAAAGACTTCCTACTGTAATAGTTCTGTAGTTATATATATTCATTTTTCTAACAGCAGTTATTCCTTATATCAGCTCTTATTCCACCATGCTAGGTGTCACAGATAAGTTCTACTATTTTTACATCTTTTATTTTAGGTCTGAATGTGAGATTATTTTTGTATAAATATAAATTCCTTTCTTATTTGTTTTTGGCAAAACATAATACTACTGAAATTTGTTATTTATGCTATATCTTTTCCACCCCCATATATATTATAGAGCCTAATTTTTATCAAATACATTTACAAATAATTCTATATTACAAAAATTATAATATTCTTAAACTTTTTATCTTGTATAAAATGTACTCTAATGAGTACATTTTTCAAATTTCACAATAAATTAATTCCCATTTTACACAAATTTTTGAGTTTCATCATCTCAAATAGATGCTTGTACTCCAACGTGGGCTTTTTGTAATAAAAACATACAAATTCTTGATTGCCCAATTCTCCACCTATTTGTAAGCTGGGTAATTTCCATTTAACAATGCTTTATGAAATGGTGATCTCTTCTTTCCTCTAATCCTAATTCAGCTAATTGTTTTTCAAGTGAACTTTTATCCACTCTTATTCCCATTGATGACAATTCTAACGAGTTATTTAAAACCGGATTCCACATAATTAAATCTCCATTTAATTCCCAATCATCATAATCAGGTGCACGCCCTATCATGTCTTTGTCCCAGTTTAAAGCTCAATTTGCATTATAAATATTGCTCCATTTTCTTTTGCAAAATACATTTTCTCTCTCTTCAGGTGTTAAATCCGGATATTTATTTTCAAGTTCTTGAGATGTAACAAATGTTACTTTTTCAGGTAAAAATTCTTCCAATTTATCAAATTTTTTTACTAACATTTTTGCGTTTTCACAAATACTGAATAAATTTTTCCACAGTTTCTTTTTATTCAAAATTTCTATCTTCTTTTGTTATAACTCTTTTTCCCAATCCCACTGATCAACATAAATTGAATGAGTATTATCTAAATCTTCATTCTTCTTATCGCATTCATATCTGTATATATTCCTGCTCTGACTTACCGTATCTTTTTAAAAGCTATTCTTTTCCATTTTTGCAAGAGAATGAACTATTTCTAATATGACCTCTATTTCTTTTCATTTCAAAAGCTACTGGTCTTTTCAACTCCATTCAAATTATCGTTTAATCCTGAAGTTTTATTTACAAATAATGGTGCTGAAATTCTCGTTAAAGTTGTCGTTTCTACTAACTCTTTCTCATCTTTTGTTACTAATTAATATTTCTGTATCCATAATGCCATATTTTGCATCATATGTTTTAGGTATTATGACTTTAGACATACCATCTCCCTTCAAATTTCTTTCTATTCTTTCATTATAACAAAAGAAATTTATATTTTTCAAATAACTATAGTATCTATCTACAAAACTTATCTTTATTTTTCTTAACTATCTTTTCAATTTATTTTCCAATGCCTGTCTAAAATCTTCAATTAAATCTTCCACATTTTCAATTCCTACTGCAATTCTTATTAATGATTGTGTAAACCTCTTGATTTTTCTTCTTCTAGCATTTCGGCATGTGTAATTGTGCTTGGATGTAACTAATGTTTCAACTCCTCCTAAACCTCGCTGCAAATGTTGCTATTTTTAAAACTTTCAAAGAATGATTTTACTTTTTGTTTCATCTTTTTAATCTAAAATGAAAAATACTGCTCCTCCACCTTTTGCTTGACTTAACTGTATTTCACGCCTTTATTATGCAGTCGGATAAAGTACTGTTTCTACTCGCTTCTGTGATTTTCAAAAATTCAACTATTTTCTCTGTATGTGCTTCTTCCACTCTAATTTTTAAAAGTTTTATACTTCTAGTTAAAAAGCCAACTATCGAATGGAGAAAGTATCGCTCCTGCAGCATATTTGTGAATATTTTTAATGCTTCCTGCCAATTTCTCTCATCATTCGTTACTGCAACCCCTAGCTAAAAATATCGTGATGCCCCGCTAAAAATTTTGTTGCACTATGGAAATACGATATCAATTCCTAAATCTAACTGATTTTTGTAAATATGGTAGTCATAAAAGTATTATCTCGCTATTGTAATTAAATTATGAGCCTTTGCTATTTTCACAACTTCTCTTATGTCCGTCACATCTAATAATGGATTTGATGGTGTTTCAATCAATATTGCTTTTTGTATTATTTTTATAGCTTTTTCTTATATTATCTAAATTTGTCGTATCTACAAATGTTGTTTCTATTCCAAATTTTGAATAAACATCATGTAAAAATTCTATATGTTCCTCCATATACATCAAGCTCCTGAAATTATATGATCTCCTGCTTTAAACATTGAAAATATAGATGTAGAAGTCGCTATTCCAGATGAAAATGCAAATCCATATTTTACCATTTTCTAATTCTGCAATTACTGTTTCTAAATCATTTCTTGTTGGTACTAAACTCTTTGAATATTCAAATTTTGTGTTTTTCCAAATTCTGCTACTGGAAATGTTGGCCATATCTATTGTACTTCCCATAATTTTTCTATCTTTCTTTTCCTGTGTATCGCTTTTTGTTTTCAAAATTTCATTTTTCAAACTCCTTTTATTTATCATCTTTACTAATTTATAAATTTTTCAAATACCATTCTACTCAAATGAACCTTCATCAGTATAATATTTACAAACTCACAATATTTAAATCCATTTTACAAATATGATTTCATTCCATTATTCTTCGTGTATCTGTTCTAATAGAAAATACATTCTGGCTTTTGCACTTTCTCCATATTTTTGCACAATTCTTTTGCATATCCTTTTTACCTTTTCACCATCTACAGCTATTCTATGTATTACTCCATATCTCTCATTATTTGTAATCCACCGCCCTACAACTAAATTTTGTATGCCTTTTCTTCAAATGAAAACGCTGTTGTTCCAACAATCTCCTTCATCAACTAACACATAAGAAATCCCATTTTCAATATCTTTTAACACATCTTCTAGCTGACAATTATCTTGCCATTGATCTATCCCTAAATCTTGCTATTTGTAGCTTTTTCCAATATTTTCCATCACTTTTTCAATATCTCTCGGTAGTTTTCCTAAATCTTCTTGTTTCAATAATTGAGCTCTAATTTCTTTTGAATTTCATTTGATTCTAACTTTCACAAATTCTGTTTCAATCGGTGTTTCTAATTTAGCTTTTTCTTCTTCTCTACCCATTTTATCCCATATTTCTGCTATCTATCGCTCATCAATATTAACTTCTTTCATTTATAAAAATCCATATATTCAACATTAAGATATATCATTACACTTAAAAATAATCGTATATAATACTATTATTGCAATTACTATATTCATTATTCCAAAAATAAATAATATAAAATTACCATCCCTGCAATACTTTAATATAACTGCTATAAAATATCCTGCAGATACTATTATAAAATTAATAAAAGTTAATATAATAATTGAATTAATATTCTCATTCTGTTTTTGAAATATGTATACTATATTTTAACGCTTCTTATAAATTTTACATCTCTAACCAAGTATATGTTTTGAAAAATATTTAACATATATATTATAAATAAAATAGCATAAAATATTATTGTTCTAGATAATATAGGAAAAAGTATTGTTTCATTCACATTAACCGGTACTGAGCACCCATCCTCCAGCATCAACACTAATGGATTAAATAACAATATTCTGAAGTCCTATTATTGAAATTAATCCTATAATATCCAATAATTAGTATAAATATATATTTTCTAACCTGTACCTTCTATTATTTTTACTAACCTTTTTAATTGAAAAACATTAATATAAACACAGTAACAATAGTTGCAAAAACATATTATTACAGAAAAACATTATTTTCATCCAATATCATAAAAATGAGAAAAATACAAGTGCTTATCCCTCATTTTGATTTTCAGACAATTTTTTAAAATTTCCAACTTTCATTAAAGTATTCATCTATTTTCCAGCATCTTTCCGAAAGTTTTGTTTCAAATTTTCCATTCTTTATCCACTCCTATCTTAAATTATTTAATCTCATAGCCATCAATTTTGACATAATGTTTTTATATAACTATCAGTCATTCCAGAAATATAGTCTGTCACTATATAATAATCTTAAATAACTTATATCTATAAATTTTTGTCGTTTTCATTCATTTCACTCTCATTTATTTTTCTACATACTCCTTTTGTATAATGCTATAAATGTGAGCATACGTTTCTTGAAATAATCCTCAAATATCTTTTTCAATCCCTTTTTATATCATCTTTATAATCTGTATCATAATAAAGAACTGACGGAATAAAGTTATCTAATAAAAATTAATCATATTATTTGACGTAATCTCCATTTTTGATATTGCTTTTTGACTTAAATACATTTGTTAAAGCTGTCTTTTTCAATACTTTTAATATATATTCACTTTCGTCCCACTAAATAAATCTTTTTATATTCACCATTCATTATTTGATCATAATTTGTCATAAAATCTTTCAACAACATCTTTTATAAATCTGCCTTGAACTTTACTTACTATCCATCTTTGAACAGCATAAAGATTTGGACTATCATATTTATTTTCTATTGCATGTTTTTATTTTCAAGTAACTTTTTCATACAGATCCCTATCTCCTGAATTTTATTTTATTGTTTTCTAAAAATTTTTCAAAATCTATAAAACCTTTTTATTCCATCTTCTATATCTGCTAGAATACGCAATGTCATCTGCCGCTCAAGTATAAAAGTTAGTGGATGCCCATAACATTTTCCTGTTTTTATCAAAAGTCCCTGTATTTTCTAAGCAGATTGAAATAAACTCTTCAGCTGTTATACCCATTTTTATACATTTTATATCATTACTAGGATCTATATTCAACGAACTTACTTGATACTTTATTAAAGTATTAAGCAGTGCATAAGTTAAATTCATTCCATTTTCATCTACTAATAAATGTAATTTCAGATACAATCAAATGGCTTGTCATTACCTTCAAAATTAATAAGATCTGCTTTTCATTTGATCAGTTAAAATTTCACTTAATCTCATTCCATTTTCATCTTTTTAATATTAATGTATCTAAGCTATTCTTAAACCAAGCTCTATCGTATCTTCTCCAAATGTCCAAATGATTTCCACTCATCATGTAAAAAGTCCTGCACTTGGGTAAGTAGGTTTGTTAGTAGCTACAGCATCTTTATTTTAAAATTTTATGTTTTTAGTTTTAAGCATTTCATCTGCAATTGATTGACCTAATGACTTTGCAAATGATGAAACTCTATAGAATGTGTAAGTCTAGTTCTCACAAAATCATTTTTCTAATGGAAATACTTGAGTTTTATCTTGAAGTCTACGAAATGAAGGACTACTCAAAACTCTATGATAATCTTTTCAAATTCACCTTAAAATCTTTTTAAATGTGTATTATTCTCATCTGAAAAATAAATTTTTATTTTCAAATATTTTTTATATCTATCTCTTTGACTCTCGATAACAATTTTTCCCAATTCATTTTATATTTTCCCATATACTCTCCCTACATTAATTATCTAATTTTATTAATTTATTTTATCAAATATTTATATTTTAGTCCATACTTTATTTTGATAGTCCTAAAGTCAAAACCATCTATTTTCTATATTAAAGTTTAATTTTAAACAAAAATATATTGTTAATTTTATTGACTTGTTATACTTTTCATTATATAATATATATAGAAATTTATAAATTGTTGTATATTTTCAAAGAAAGAGAGGGATTAAATGAAAAATATTATGAATGTTTTCGGTGAAAATGTATTTACAGAAAGCAACCTTAGAGTACCAAAAGATGTATTTAAAAGAATTTGATGAGTACAACTAGGGAGAAGTTCTGAAATTAACTAAAGAATCTGTAGATGTAGTAGTTAACGCTATTAAAAGTTAGCATACAAAGAGGAGCAACTCATTACTGTCATTGGTTCTAACCATTAAATGATTTAACAGCAGAAAACACGATTCTTTCTTAGAACCAACTGGAGATAAAGATGTTATTTATAAATTCTCTGGTAGCAATCTATAAAAGGTGAATCTGATGCTCTCATCATTTCCTAACGGAGGACTAAGAAGTACATTTGAAGCAAGAGGATACACAGTTTTGGGGATACAAGTTCATACCCATTTATTAGAGAAAATAAAAACGGAACAATATTATATATTCCTACAGCTTTCATTTCTTTTGGTGGACACGCATTAGATAAAAAGTTCCGCTACTTAGATCAATGAATTCTGTTGGAAGACAAGCACTAAGAGTTTTAAAAGCACTAGGAAATACTACTTCAAAAATGTATTTAACACTTTAGGGTAGAACAAGAATATTTCTTAGTAAAAAGATTTATTTGAGCAAAGAACAGATTTATTATTGACTGGAAGAACATTATATGGAGCTCCAGCACCTAAAGGTCAAGAATTAAGTGACCACTATTATGGAAAAATTAAAGATAAAGTTATTAATTTCATGAGTGATGTTGATATTGAACTTTGGAATTAGAATTCCCTCAAAAACAAGACATAATGAAGTAGCTCCTAATCAATTTGAAGTAGCACCTTTATTCTCTAAAGCAAGTTTAGCATCTGACCAAAATCAAATTATTATGGAAACTATTGAAAAAACTGCATTAAAACATGACTTAGTTGCATTATTACACGAAAAACCTTTTGCCGGTGTAAATGGATCAGGAAAACATAATAACTGGTCGTTAGGAACTCGATGATGGCGAAAATTTATTCAGTCCCGAAAAGATTTGAAAATAATACTCAATTTTTATTATTTGTAGCTGCAGTTATTGAAGCTGTTGACAGATATTATCCAATGTTAAGAGCAGTTACTGCAAGTGCAACAAATGATCACAGAATTGGGAGGACGCAGCTCCACCAGCTATTATTTCAATAGGAAGTGAACTAACTAGTATTTTAGAAAATATTGCTTTTTGAGGCTAATAACAAAGTTGCCAAAGCTAGTGAATTAAACTTAGGAATCGAAGAGTCCCAACACTTGAGCTGATTCTGAGATAGAAATAGAACTTCTCCATTTGCATTTACAGGAAATAAATTTGAATTTAGAATGCCTGGATCAAGTTCAACATCAGCAACTGCAGCAGCTGCAATTAACTCAATGGTTTCTAAAGTTTTAGGAGAATTTGCTGAGAAATTAGAAGCAAGTACTGATTCAAAAAGCGACTGCTCTTCAAATTATTAAAGAATCATATAAAAACATAGTAGAATTGTATTTAATGGAAATGGATAGTAAAAGAATGGCAAGAAGAAGCTTTAGAGGATTAACTAATTTAACTACATCTAATAATGCTTTTAAAAAGCATTTGTTGATCCTAATATGCAAGAAATGTTTGAGGAAACTGGTTTAGTTACAAAAAGAAGAAGTTCTCATGCACGTTATGTTTGCTTATCTTGAAAGATATGTAACTCAATTATCTATTGAATCTAAAGTATTAATTGATATAGCAAATAGAAGAATTTTTACCTGCTGCTATAAAAATATTCAAATATACTATCTAAAAATATAATAAAAATGAAAGATTTGGGAGAGAATTTATTGTAGAACAAGAGGAAGTTTTAAAAACTTTATTATTCAACATAAACTTAATTAGAAAAAGAATCAAAATCACTTGAACAAAGCCTTAAATCTGTAGAGACAAGCTGATCTTGTTAAACAGTCGATTTAGCTGCAGAAAAATTAGTTTTTAGGACTTAAAGCATTAAGAAAACCTTGTGATATTATCGAATCTATTTCTGATTACGATAACTGGACTTTACCTACATACGAGGATTTATTATTTAAATTATAATTAAATATAACAAAAATTTATTTATTCATAGAGATAAATTTTATTTCAAACTTCATTATTTTATAATACTTTAAACATAAAAATTAAAGTATATTTTATTCAATTTATTACTAAATATCTAAATCCAGTTCATCACCAAATTTAAAAATCATCATCATGTAAATGCACTACTTCCAACGCTTTTTCATGGTTTGTAGATTTTTAGAGAAGAAATCATGTTGCGTAGTTTCTACATTTAATCCATTTTACTACAATAGGATTTACATTTTTAATTTCAAACTCTTCCTCAAATCCTAAATTCATTAATGCTTTTATTTGATTATATCTAATATATTCCTTTTAACATCTCCTGTTAAGCTATCTCCGTAAATTTCATCAGTATATTTTTGCCTCATTTTCATATAATTCATACATTAAATCTTTAATTCTTTTCTTGATTTCTTCTTTAGTTTTTCATCGAATGAGTTATATAATTCTTGGAATAAAAGTCCTACAAATACTCCATGAATTGACTCGTCTGCTATAATGATTATATCACAACTTGCAAACCATTTCTCCTTGTCCTGCTAACCATAATGCGTAAGAAAAATCCTGAATAAAAATAAATATGTTTCTAAATAAACTGAAGCTGCTAAAGACATCGCTATTTCTCTTTTACTAGCTTTTAGGATTATTCATTTTTGATAATATCCATCTATTTTTGTGCTTTTATATTGTAAATGAGGATTTTCTTGAACCCATTTAAAAAGTTTCATTTATTTCTCTTGTTGATGCAACTGTCGTAAATATTGTTGAGTACGATTTTGCGTGAATTGTTTCCATCATACACATATAAGATAAAAACTGATCTACATTGTAGAGAATCTATGATCTATTATTTTAGGCATACCTGTATGACTTTGTAAAGTATCAAGTAGTGTAAGTCCACCTAAAACATGTAAATATCTTCTTTCGTCGCAGGCTCTAAACTATTCCAACTATCAATATCTCTTGATGGTATGTACTCCGTATCTATCAAAACTGTTTTAAATTTTGTTCCCAAAACATTTCAACATAATCATTATCTAAGTATTCAGTTTGCAGCTTCATATACTTTATTTTTCATTTTATCTCCTAAAATTTTAACTTCTCTTAATTAATTTTTATTATTTTTCCTCTTAATTTTAATATTTATAATCTTAATTGTTAAAAACTGCATCATTATCTCGTTAAAGACTTAAATGCAGCTTTTTATATTTTTCAATCAAAATTATAATTTCAAAAATTAGTCTCTAATAGTTGCAATTAATTCACTAAAACTTCAACTGCTTTATCAGCATCAGCACCTTCAGCGTGAACAGTTACAGTTGAATCCACTTAATTCCAATTGATAATAATTTTAATAACGATTTTTCCATTTACCATTTTTCCCATCATGTTCTACAATGATATCACTTTCAAATTCTTTTTGCTTTAGCTTTAAATACTCCTCCTGGTCTAGTGTGTAATCCCGTTGGGTTTGTCATAACAACTGTTTTACTCCATTTATATATCCTCCTATTTTTAACTTACGTATATTTTACAATAGATTTTTAAGTTTTGTCAATCACTAATAATAATATCTATAGATTTAAAATTTGTATATGTTACATTTCCAGGATTACTGTTCTTTTATTTTTACGTATCACAATAATCTATTGTGACTTTATCGCCTTTACTAGCTTTTTGAGTATGTTGCTGCTAAATTTGAGCATAAATTATTACATCTTCTGTTATTTCTTTATTATTTTTATTATAACAACATGACTTCCTGGAATATCCCTAATATGTAACCAAATATCATTTGATTGACCTTTTGAAAATGTTATTTCTTCATTTTCTTTCATTATTTCTCCCTACAAAAATCTTAAATTCATCGTAATCAAATGATAATAATTCTCTGTTTTTATTTAATTTAATTTTTGTTCTATTATTTTTCCCTAAATTTAATTCCGTTTCAATTTCCTCAATTCCAACAAAATCATCTTCTTTTTCTATAAAAATATTTTTATTTTTCAAAATATTTAGCTCTTCTTCAACATCATTATATCTTTTTCTAGTGCAACGACAGTTCTTTTCCCTTTATTATATTGATTATAATAAATATTTTAAATTATCATTTGGTGATAATAATGGATCTAATTTTATTATAATTTCATTATTATTATAAAAATCAAACACTTTTATCGATTCCATCCATATTTCACAGCGTGCATATTTGCTGCCAAAATATCTCTATATTTTTATAATTTTTCATAATTAAGGTTTTTATTTTTATCAATTTGAATATTTTTCATTATTTTTAGTATATTTTTATTTGTGAATCTACATATTTTAATAAAGTTTTTCTTTTCATTAATTACACTTGAAGTTGTGTAGCTTTAAAATACTCATTAAGTCCTTCTATTATCGTTCTCATTTCTTTTTACTAATTATTTTTAATTCAAAATCATCAAAAATATTATATGTCATTACTGTTTGAGATTTACCCTTATTATTAATTTTATAAAAGTATCGGACTATATTCTTGTAAATATTTTTAATATCCTCATCTTTTATACAATGCTGAGCAAAAAAATTTTACCTACTCCATCTACATTTTCAATAAACTCTTCTACTGTTTTAGGATAATTTTCTTCATTAATATATAATGGCGATAATTTCTTTTTCAAATGGCAACTCATATTTTGCCCCTGTCATAACTACACGATTTCTATTTCCACACCAGTAAAGTACATTGTTGTTAAAATTTTACCGTATCCATCTACTAGAAAAATATTACTCGCTTTCCCATAATTTCCATAATTAAAGTGTATTTTTCTATCTCCAAATTGATTTAATTTTTCAAAATCAAAAATAAATAATTCTGTCATATCCTTCTTGTCTTATGTTTATTAAAATTGAATTTAATAAATATTTTTCATTGTTAATAAAAACTTTGATTGAAAATCTGTATTCAAATCTTTTGATCTTTTATATAAAAAAATTGTAGAATTATCTTTTATTTGAAATAATAAATTATTTTTTCCCAAAAATAAAATGAAAAAGAAGATCTATCATATTGATAAATCTTTGTTAATCTATAATTTAAAATTTTACTTTTTGTTTCTTTTTACTAAAAACGATAATCCTATTCCATCTAAGTATATCATAAAAATTTTCCTTACTCTTAAAAATTTGCATTTTTGGGTATGCATATCCCTTATAATGAGCTTTTTGTCACCACTAATTTCAGAAGCATCATCAATGCTAAGCACTACTTCTTTACCATTTACAACAAAAATTGCTATATGTTTATTAATTTCAATTATATTAATTACAGATTTTATAGCTATTCCTTTTTCATTTAAATATTTTTAATAGCATGACTTCCTTTTTAGGCTTGAAACTTGTACTGTATCTCCTTTTTCAAAATTAAGTATAGTTTTCTGGTTGAATTTCTTTTTATTTTATTAAGATTTTCAACAATTGTTTTAAAAAACTTCAATAAAAATATCTAATTTTTCTTTTTCTACATTTGTTGTAACTTTTTCCAAAAATATTAGAATGAAAATTACCATGATATTTGTAAGCCATTAATCCTTTTATTTGAAAGTCTAACATAAACTTTTCTTCTATCTTCTTCTGAACGTTCTCTTTCAATAAATAACTTTTCAGAAAAGTTTATTTATCGCAACTGTCGCCGTTCCATAGTAATTCCTAATTTTTCAGAAAGTTCATTCATTGTAAGCGACTCTTCCCCAATAGCTCAATTACGTGTAATTCTGTCGTTGTAAGACATTTTATAAATTGACTTAAATTTATTTCTTCTATTTTATAATAAGTTTTATAAAAATTCATCTAAAAAGTCCTTCTATATTTAAATACATTTTTCCTCCAAATTATTTTTCATTAATTCAATTTTTCTTTATAATTTCCTGAAAATAAATAAGATCCTGCAACTAAGACATTTGCTCCTGCCTCTTTTATAGCTCAACTGTTTTTCATTTACTCCACCGTCAACTTCTATATCAATTTCAGGATATAAAGTTCTTAACTCTTCTATTTTACTTAATACTTCTGGAATAAATGCTTGTCCTCCAAAGTCCAGGATTAACAGACATTATAAGAATCATATCAATTTCTTTCACTACATGCTTTTAAAAGTTTCAATCGGTGTCGCTGGATTTGGTGCAACTCCTACTTTTTTTACCATAAGATTTTTATTAATTGAATTGTTCTATGTAAATGTTTTATTGCTTTCAACATGTACAGTTATAATGTACTGCACCTGCATCTACAAAAATCTTTTATAAATCTATCTGGCTCTTCCACCATCAAATGTACATCAAAAACTAAAATTACTATGTGGTCTAATAGCTGAAATTACTGGACTACCATAACTTATATTTTGGAACAAAATTTCCATCCATTACATCCAAATGTAAATATTCAGCACCACATTTTTCACTTTCTTGAACTTCCTCTTTTAATCTACTAAAATCTGCAGCAAGTAATGATGGTGCAACTATAATTTTTCATAATAATCACCTCTATAATTTATTTAAATATATTTTTCTAAAAGCTGTTAAATAAAAACTCATATCTAATTTCATCAATATTCCCATTTTTACATTTTTCTTTTACTGCACAATTTGGTTTCATTTATATGAATACAATCTCTAAATTTACATTGTGATCTAAAAATTCTGGAAATAATTTTTCTAAATCTTTTTATTTTTCTAATTTTGGAAAATCTAGCGTTGAAAAATCCTGGTGTATCAACAATGAAAGTATTTGAATCTATTTTGAAAAAAATCTACTTTCTGTTGTTGTATGCCTTCCACGATTTGTCTTGTTACTTATCTCATTTGTAACTAATACTTCTTTACCGATTAACGAATTTATTAAAGTTGATTTTCCAACACCACTAGGCTCTGAAATTGTTATAGATTTTCCTTTTATATATTCTTTCAATTCAGATATTCCCGTATTATTTTCTGAAGATATTGGAAATATTGAAATTTATCTCCAAAAATTACTTTTTAATAAATTCATTTAATTCATCTTTTTAAAACTAAATCTATTTTTGATAAAAATACATATTACAGGGATATTCTGTTCATTTGCATTTAACAACATTTTTGAAATACATTAAAAATCAAATTTAGGTTGTATTACAGCAAAAAGTATTCCGATATAATCAATATTAGATAAAAGAGGCCTATGCAAAAATTTTTTCTTTCATTTATCTTTTGTTATGATCTTTTTCATTTTCATCGAACTCAACTATATCTCCAATAATACAATTCAATTTATTATTTTTACTTTTTAAACTCCACGTAATTTTACACTCATATATATTTTTCTCATCAAAATTTACATCATTTTCATCTAAAACATAATAAAATCCCTTTATTTTTCTAATAATTTTACCTTTTATAAAATTCCTCCTAATTTTTTTATTCACCTTTTTCTCAGTAGAATCTTTCTTTTGTTCATTATTTTTGGAGTTGATTCTTTTTATTTATTTGATTCAATGTATCATTAATTATATTTTCTATTTCATTATTTTGAATAGATTTATTTGTTTTCATTTATAATTTCCTCCACTGATGGCCTTCTTTTTCTGCCCTTAACACCTTTATTTTATAACTAAATTAATTTTTGATTAGGAGCTATTTTACTGCCAGCTGCAGGATTTTGTACTCATTATTGTATTTATCGGTAATGTTGCATCTTCTGAATAAAAATTCTTCCAACCGATAGTCCAATTTGACCAAGTAATACTTTTGCATCATTCAAATCTAATCCTATTAAATTAGGGGACTGTTGAAGAATCAGCTACTTTTTGCGACGATACCAATAATGTTATTTTTGATTAACATCAAGTTTTGTCCCAACTTTTTGGATATACTCAATTATTGTATTATATTTTTCATTTGATGGTTTGATAATCAATTCTTTCAATTTGAATATTTTTCACCTTGTAAAATTGATCTTCTTCCAATAATTCTAACCCCATAATATCCGGAACCTTTACTCCCTCTCCAGAATTTACCCAAATTTGTATTGTTCTATTTACCTTCACTTCTTGTCCTGCTTTAGGGGAACTGAATATAAACAACATCAGCTGGGGCATCCTCTTTTTCTCGAATGATTTACTTTTTACTTTAAGTCCTGCCTCTTTTCAAATATTTTACCGCATCTTTCTCACTCAAATTCATAACATTTGGTATCACAGTAAGTCTTTCATTGAAAAAGTGTCTTACAAATATGTCTTTCCCTATTGTTAAAAATATACCTACACAGAAAAATATAATTATTAACTTAAAAATATTTATTTTTCCTTTACTTTTTCTTTTGCCATTTTTCCTCACCTCAAATTTTTTTCTTTAATCGTATTATAACATAATTTTTATATATTCGCAATTAAAAAACTAATTTTTATATATTCAAAAATTATAAAATATATTTCATTCTCTTTTATTAAATTTATTAATTATTTTATAATAAATTTTATTTATTCTAAGTTCAAAGCAACTATAATAATAAAAACAAAGTATTTAAAAACTCCCATATAGTTTGATAACTACATGAGAGTAATTGTTATTATATATTAAAAATATTTTGTAAATGGTTGTGAAAATACAATCGCACTTACAGACAACTCAGGGATACATCATATACCCTTCTGTCAATTTAATTCCATAAGTTTCGGGTTTTTAATAGCTGAATAATTTTTCTTGATCACTTAAATCAGGACAAGCAGGATACCCAAATGAATAACGAGTTCCCTGATATTTTTGATTTGAATATTTCATCTTGCGTAATATCTGCTGGATCAAAAATACCTACATCTTCTCTCATAATTCTATGAATATACTCTGCCGTAGCTCAGCAATTTCAAGCCCTACCGAATTCACTAAATGTCCTCTATAAAATTCCCCTTTTTCCATAAGTTCATTTTGATGCTAAAACGAGATTTTTCTCCTGCACTTACAACAAATAATCCCATATAGTCAATTCCTTCTGGTGAAATATAATCATTTAATGAATAATATTTACCAAATTTTTGTCTTGGAAACTCAAATGTCTCTATAACTGTTTGTAAGTCATCTGATAAAACTTCTATTTTTCTCCGTTTTTCTTGTTGGGAAATATTTATAAACGGCTTTTAATATCAAAATATTCATCTCCATGATTTATAATGTCAATTATTTCATTATAAAATTTTTGTGACTCTTTTCATCTCCTTGCTCAAAGTAAATTATTTACAACACTTTTAAGTCCCAAATGTTTTCCAATTAACATTTTGAAGATTTAAATATTTGAATACTTCTTTTTGCACTTATATTTGTTATAATTTGTCTATTTAAAGTTTCAGGCTTATAAATTTTCTCAAAATTATATTTTTGGTAATTCTACTTTTGAAAAATCAAAAATCTCCATCCTGATCTTTTATCGAGACTAACTGACTGCCTTACATCTAATTTTTGCCAACTCTTCTTCACTTTTAACTAATAATAAATCTCTTCTTTTTGTAAGTAAGCTTTAAATTCTTCAAATTTTTCAGCGTCTATCATTTTATTAAGGTCAGCTAAAAGCCGTCATCGCATCTTTAGAATATATAACAATATTATTTTCATATGAAGGTTCTATTTTATTTACAGTAAATTTTTCTGTCAATGCCGCTCCTCCAACAAATATTGGTATATCAATCCCAGCTTCTTTTAATACTCCTACTGTATTTACCATTTCCATAGCAGATTTTTACTAAAAGAGTCCTGACATGCCAACAAAAATCAGCTTTATGTTCAATTATTACTTCTCTAATTTTCTCAGCTGGAGTATTTGTTCCTAAATCTATAACATTATATCCATTATTTCCAATTATAATTCCAACTAAGTTTTTACCAATATCGTGAACATCTCCCTTAACTGTAGCCATTATAACTGTACCTTTTTGAGAAGCATCCGATTTTTCCATAAATTGCTCTAAATATGAAACTGACGCTTTCATCACTTCTGCACTTTGTAACACCTCTGCAACAATTAAATCATTATTATTAAATAATCTTCCAACCTCGTCCATTCCGTCCATTAAAAGTATTAATTATATCAAGTGGTTTATATTTTTCAAGTAAAATATCTAGTAAGTGATGTAAATCTTTTACTTCCTTCAACTACAAGTTTAGCAACTCTCTTCTGTCGTTAAAGTTGAAACATCTACTGTTGTTTGGACACCTTTCTTTTCTCTATAAAACACAACAAATTCAGCTACTGTGTCATCATTTGTATTAAATAATAAATTTTTCTGACAATTCTTTTTCCTTATCAGAAATATCTTTAATTGAAATAAGTTTTTCTGTATTTACGATACCAAAAATCAAGTCCTCTTCATAAGCTTTTTGCATATAATCAATTTAATACTTCTCTCCCAGCTAACGGCAATCCAAACGAAATATTGCTTACACCTAAAAATTGTTTTTACTTTTGGCATTTCTTTTTATTTCTCTAGTGCTTCAATCGTCGCTGTTGCTGATCCAATATATTTTTGATCTCCCGTTGCAACCGGGAAAACTAATGTATCAAAAATAATATCTCTTTCATCAATTCCATATTTTTCAGTCAATAATTTATAACTTCTTCTCGCTACAGCTAATTTTTCAAGTGAAACTGCCATTCCTTCTTCATCAATTAATCCGACAACAACTGCTGCTCCCATATTTTTGATAATTTTTGCCCATTTTATCAAATTTTTCTTCACCATCTTCTAAATTAATTGAATTTATAATTCCCTTACCTTGTAAATATTTAAGTCCTTCTTCTATAACTTTTATATCTGTTGAATCTAACATTATCGGTATTTTTGCAAATTTAGCTACTTGTTCTAAAAAGTTTTTCATATCACTTAATTCATCTCTATCAGGATTTGCAAGACAAATATCTATAACATCTGCATCTCCCTTTATCTGTAATCTTGCAATTTCTAGCTTTCATCAAACTGTTCTGACGCAATTAAATTTTTAAAAATACGCGAACCAATAACATTCGTTCTTTCTCCAACATATATCGGTCTATCTTTTTGGAACTTCTAACGAAATAAGTCCACTTAACGCATTTTTCATTTTTATTTTTATCCACTCTCTTGGCTCATATTTTTCAGCTTTTTCTTTTTATATATAAATTCAGGTGTTGTTCCACAACATCCTCCAACAATATTCAAATAACCATTTTTAAAAAACGGCTCTATCTTTTCTGCCAATGTAACAGGGGTTTCTTCATATTTTTCCCTCTTCATTTGGAGCCCAGCATTTGGATATACTGAAATGTAAGTATTCGACACTTCATTTAATTTTTCAAGAATTGTGTCATAAATTCTGAGTCCATGTCGCACAGTTAAGTCCGATTGATAGTGGATTCATATGATTTACAGCATAATAAAAAGCATCTGCTGTTTGTCCGGCAAGTGTCGTTCCTGTACTTTCTATTGTGAACGATAACATTAACGGTACATGATACTCACTCATAGCTTTTTGTAACCCTAAATAAGCTGCTTTCAAGTTCCTTGTATCTTGTATCGTTTCAAATAATATTAAATCAACTCCTCCAGCTAATAATCCTGAAGTTGCTGTGTAGTAAGAATGAATTAACTCATCAAAAGTAACTCCGCCGGTAACACTTATTGATTTATTTGAAGATCCAATAGCTCCAGCAACATACAAATTACGTGTTTTTCTGGATTTTTCTTCTCTATACTCTTTTTATTGCTTCATTTACAATCTCTGCTGCTTTCTTATTCATCTCAAAAGCTTTATCTTTCAAGTCCATAATCGTGTAAAACAATATCTAATGCACCAAAAGTGTTTGTTTCTATAATATCAGCTTCCTGCTTGTAAATATTTTTATGTATATTACATCTGGTTTTGTTAATACTAAATAATCATTACATCCTCATATTTTCTCCACCAAAATCATCTGAAGTAAGATTTTCTGCTTGTAACATCGTTCCCATCGCTCCGTCAAGCATTACAATTTTATTCCCTAAATCTTTTTAATTCTTCATACGATTCTTTATATATAATATCTTTTTGTGTTTTATCAATTTTTCCTCCTCAATTCAAATAACTTTTTCATTATAACATAATTTTACTTGAAAAATACAAATAAATATATTTGATTTATGATATAAAATACTAATATTATATAATATATATGTTATGCTCTAAATATGAAAAACCGTGAATAAAATTATAATATAATTTTATTTTTAGATGTTGAAAAATTCTATAATATACTATATCTGTTGTTTAAAAAACTTTAATACACAATATATTGTGTGAAACTGTAAAAATAAAACAATAGAAGATTAATACTATTTTCTTCAAAATTTACAGAAAAATGTACTAAAAAATGAAAGGTTAAAAAAATGAAAAAGTTAATTAAATTTGATGACTGTAATCCTTGTGCAATGGTGTCAAATTATTAGATGGAATATCTTACGAAAAGAATTAATGCTTTTGATAATCCGGAAATGGCTATGAAATTCAAAGTTAGAACAGTTCCAACAGTAATTTTTAGTCGATGATGAAAACAATGAAATTAAAAGAACAATGGGATTCAAAATTGAAGAACTAAATGAAATTATATCTATGTTATAAAAACTAATAATATATTTTTAAGCCCTTATTTAGGGTGTTTTTTCTTTTTATAAAACAAAAATTTTTATAGGAGTGAGTTATCATGTATATATATTATGACTCAAAAACAGGAAATGTTGAAGATTTATTAATAAAATTATAAAAAGAAGATTAGATTTTCATAAAAATAAATTCTAATTTAAAAATAGAAAAAGAAGGACATTTAATAATATTTACGACTAAAAATTGGTGAAATTTCTGAAACTACAAAAGCTTTTTATCAAATGGTGAAAATAAAAATTATATAAAATCTGTTAGTTCAAGCGGAATATGAACTGGGAATATATTTTTGCATTGGCGGCTGATAAAGTTAGTAAAAATTTAATATTCAATAGGAATGAAATTTGAATTGTCTGGAACACAAATTCAAGTAAATGAATATATAAAATATGTAGAGAGATTTGGGTAATAGCTAAAAATAAAAACATGGATATATTTAAATAATGAAATAATGGTAAAATGGAGATGATTTTCAATTAGAAAAGATAAAGAAGCTGTTTACTCTTATTTTGTTGATTATGTAAATAAAAATACGGTATTCTTTCATAATTTAAAGAGAAAAATGAAATATTTAATAAAAATGATTACTATATCGATTTTTATCAAATGTATACAACGAAGAAATTAAAGAAGTTTTCAAATTGGTTTACAATAAAAAAATTTAGATTTCTTCATTTATGAGAGTGCATCTAAATTTTATCAAAGTTATGCTTTAAAAGATGATACTGAAAATAAATTTTTAGAAAGATATGAAGATAGAATTGCTATTGTATCTCTTTATTTAGCTCAAGAAATCTTGAAAAAGCAAAAAGAATACGCATTAATGTTAATTAATCAAGAATATCAACCTGCAACTCCTACTTTTTAAAATTCCGGGAAAAACGATTCAGGTGAATTAGTTTCTTGTTTTTAGATGAAATGGGAGACAATTTAAGTGGAATTGGTTATGTTTTTGATTCTGCAATGAAATTATCTTCACTTGGAGGAGGAGTGTCTCATTAATCTTTTCTAAAATTAGAGCAGAAGTGAGCAATAAAAGGAGTTGAAGGAAGAGCCTCTGGTGTTTTACCAATCATGAAAATTTTAGAAGATATTTTCTCTTATGCAAATCAATTAGGTCAAAGAGCTGGTGCTGGTGCGGTTTATCTTAATGTATTCCACGCCGACATCAATGAATTTTTAGATTCTAAAAATAAATGTTGATGAAAAATAAAATTAAAACTTTATCAACTGGAGTTATCATTCCCTGATAAATTTATGGAATTAGCTGAACAAGATGAAGTTTGTTATATTTTCTATCCTCATACTGTTTTCTTAGAATACGGAAAATATTTAGACGATATGGATATGAATGAAATGTACGAAAAATTAGTTGATAATCCAAATGTTAAAAAAGAAAAAATTAATGTTAGAGAATTATTAGTTAAAATTTCACAATCACAAAAGAAAGTGGTTACCCTTATTTATTCTTTAAAGATAATGCCAATAAAGAACACGCTTTAAAAGAAATTGGAGATATTAAATTCTCTAACTTATGTACAGAAATTATGCAATTATCAGAAATTTCTGATATTAACCCATATTATGAAGAAGATATTTTAAGAAGAGGTATCTCTTGTAATTTAGGTTCATTAAACATTGCTACTATATGGAAAATAAAAAGAATTAGAAGCTACTAAAAGCTGCAATTGATTCATTAACAATGGTATCTGATTTAACAGTATTGATGTTGTTCCTACAATAGCAAATGATGAACTTCATAGTGTAGGATTAGAGACTATGAATTTACATGGATTCTTTGCTAAAAATTATATTATGTATGAAAGTCGTGAGCATTAGATTTTTGTAATGTGTTCTTCATGATAGTAAACTACTATTCATTAGAAAGATCAATGGAAATTGCTAAAGAAAGAAAAAGAAACATTTAAAGATTTTGAAAAAATCAGAATATGCAAATGGAAATTATTTTCAATAAATATATAGAAAAAGATTTCTTACCACAAACTGAAAAAGTTAAAGCTTTATTTGAAGAAATTCATATTCCTACAAAAGAAGATTGGGAAAGCTTAAAAAGCAGAAGTTATGGAACACGGTGTTTATAACGCATACAGAATAGTACTATTGCACCAAATCAATCAACTTCATACATCATGAACTCAACTGCATCTGTAATGCCTGTTGTTGACACGATAAGTTAGAGAATATGGAGATAGTACAACATTCTATCCTATGCCATATTTAACAAACGATAATTTCTTCTTCTACAAATCTGCATACGACATGGATCAAAAAATATTTTTAAAAATTAATCTCTGTTATTCAAAGACACGTAGATCAAGGAATTTCTACAATTTTATACACAAAAAGTACTGACACTACAAAGAGATTTATCAAGATTATATATCTATGCTCATAAAACTAGGTTTAAAATCTCTGTACTATACAAGAACGAGAAAAAGCCACTATTGAAGAATGTATTAGTTGTTCTGTATAAATTTATAAAAATTAACCTTCAAACTATATATCAATTTAATGATTATATATTTGAAGGTTTTATTATAATTAAATGAATTATAAATAATTTAAAATTTTTATAAAATATTTTAATTTTTATATTTATACTATTTTTCTTTCCAGTATATCTACTGTCCCAATCTTTTACTTCCTCAGTAAAATTATTTAAAAATGTATTTACTTTATTTCCTAAAATATCAATTCCTAAAATTATATCATCTTGTCTTAACACTCTTATAACGCTTAAATCTTCTCTTGAGCAATTCCACCAATAACAGTATATTTTTCATTTAATTGTGGTAATGAAGTAACTGTTAAGAAAAATTGACTTCCATTTGTATTTGAATACTATTTGCCATTGCTAATATTCCAGGTTCATCAAAAATTCAACCAATCTACAATTTCATCGTTTAATGTATATCCCGGATCGCCTACTCCTGTTTCCTTCTGGATCTCCACCTTGTGCTAATACATTTGATATTACTCTATGAAATTTTTAGTCCATTATAAAAGTATGTTGTGCAAGATATACAAAAATTAGCTACATTTACAGGCGCAGCTTCTGGATATAAAAATACTTTTTTATATCTCCTTTACTAGTTTTAATTACTACTTCCAATTCATATTCTTTCATAGTGAAAATTTTTATAATTTTTGTTTCTCTTCTTTTTATTTCTATTTCTCTAGCTTTTTCCTCTTTTAGAAATTTTTAGCTTGTTCTTTCCCTACTTGTTGTAACACTTTTTCAGCATTTATAGCCGCATGTTTCCAATAGAAAATATTAATAACATTGCCACAATTATTCCAAATAATCTTTTTCTTTCATACAATTTTATCCTTCCCTAGTACATATTTTTAACTCTAGTTACTATTTCTTCAATATCTATTTTATGATTATAATCAAGTTCAAATATATAAAATTAAAACTTTCAATTTCCAAATTCATTCTTAATCGCTCTTTTTCTGTTACAAAAATTATTATAAATTACTAAAACTAATCCTGGATTATCATCTTTATCTCTAACTTCAACAACATTTATTAACCTATCTTTTTATATTAAATGTTTCTCTAAAAACTTCATAAGCTATTTTTTTGAATTTTTATCTCTTTATACAAATTCATAGCAATTATAGGTAATTTTATTCCAAATAATATTTCAGGATCTTGTCTTTTTCTTAATTGTACTATTGACATTTTTCTTTCCCTCAATTCTCATTAGTTTTGAGTGCTTTTTGTTATTGGAGGGATTATTTGTTTTTCTTGAAACTACTCCTTTTTAATATTAGCTTCTTTATTTTTCAATCTTAACACCAAATGCTTTTTCTATTATAACATCAGCATCACCAGAAATTAATGAAATAGAATCATTTGTTAAAAATATTAGTTATTACAAACATAAAGAATTTTTAACCCTTCTTTAGCTATAATCGCATCAATTTCTTTTTAATAATCTTCTTTTCTTTCTAAAACTTCTCTTCATTAGCAGTATTTACTTGACCTACCCCTATTTTTGTCCATCAATTTCAAATATTTTCATATCCATATTTAAAAGTTCGAAAGCTTCTGTTTTTATTTCCTAACGCTGTCCCTAGCTTTTTAAACATTTCAAGACCATACTCTTCTAAATTTACTTCTGCAAGTTTTGCTAACTCTTTTCCTGCTCAACATCTAATTCAGTACAAGTTGGAGATTTAAATAACAATGTATCAGAAATAATTGCACTTAACATAAGTCCCGCTATGCTGGTACTAAATTGTTTCTTTTATATAAATTTAAAATAATTGTTGCTGTACATCCAACCGGTGCCATTCTTACCAATAAAGGTTCATCCACATTAAAATTAGAAATTCTATGATGATCTACTAATTCTAACACTTTTGCCTCTTCAAAGCCATCTGCTGTTTGAGTTCTTTTCGTTATGATCTACTAAAATTACTTCATTTCTGCTACCGTTTTGATCAATTCTGAGCTTTACTCCAAAATAATTTAATACAAATTTAGTTTCTTCATTTAATTCTCCAAGCCTTACCGCTTTGGCTTCTATTCCTAAAAATATTTTTAAATTTGCATAAGCTAATGCTGAACATATAGTATCTGTATCTGGATTTTTATGTCCAAAAACTAATATTGACATCCTTTTTCCTCCTAATATATATTTTTATTTTATCAAAGTTTTTAGATTTATTCAATCTATTATTTTGAGATTTCATACTATTTTTAACATTTTAACATTAAAAATTTTATGAACAATATCTTTCTCTCTTTTTAAATATAATATTATTGAAAAATTAATAATTATGATACTATTCTATATATATAATATAATTAAAATAAAAGAGGTATAATATGAATTATAAAAAGTACTAGAGGTGGCGATTTAAAAACTTCAACTTTTGCCACATTACAGGTTTAGCAGAAAATGGTGGACTTTACATCCCAGAAATGCTGCCAAATATTAAATTAACTATGATGAATTAAAAATTTATCATATCAAGAAATTACATTATAAAATTATTTTTCACAGAATTTTACAGATAAAGAAATTGAAAACGCAGTAAATAGTGCCTACAATTCTCAAACTTTTACAAACGAAGAAATTGTGCCTGTTTACAAATTAAACGACAAAGTAAGTTTTGGAGAATTATTCCATGGAAGAACATTAGCTTTTCAAAGATTTAGCTTTATCTTTATTTCCATATTTACTTTTGTTAAGTAAAGAAAAACAAAAAGAAAATAAAAATATTGATTTTAGCTGCAACTTCTGGAGATACAGGAAAAGCCGCCTTAGAAGGATTTAAAGATATTGACGGAATTAACATTGTTGTCTTTTACCCTAAAAACAGTGTAAGCCCAATGCAAGAAGAACAAATGAGAAAAACAATTAGGAAATAATGTTGAAATTGTTGCAATTAATGGTAATTTTGATGATGCTCAAAGTGCTATCAAATATATTTTTGGTTCAGATGAATTTAAAAATACGCAAATGATCATAACATTATGTTTTTCAAGTGCAAATTCAATAAATATTGGAAGATTATTCCCTCAAGTTATTTACTATGTTTCAACTTATGTAAATTTAGTTAAAAGCTGGTACAATTAAAGCTGGAGAAGAATTCAATGTTATTGTTCCTACTGGAAATTTCGGTAATATTTTTAGCTGGATATATTGCAAAAAATTAGGTATCCCTATAAAAATTCATTTCGAGCTTCAAACAAAAAAATAACGTGATTAGCTGATTTCTTCAAAACAGGAACTTACGATAAAAATAGAATTTCTTTTGCAACGAATTCTCCTTCAATGGACATTCTTCTATCTTCAAACTTTGAAAGATATTTATATTATGCAACTGGAGAAAATTCAAATAGAATTGCTGAACTTATGAACGATTTAAACACAACAGGTATTTTTAAAAGTAAATGAGCAAGAATTACTTCTATTCAAAATGAATTTTACGGTGAATTCTCTGATGACACAGATACTGTAAAAGCTATTTCTAATGTTTTATAATCAATATAAATACTTGATGGATCCTCATCTGCTGTCGCTACTCAGTTTTACGACAAATTGGATTCAAATATTGACAAAAATATTCATACAGTTATAATGTCTACAGCTCATCCATTTAAGTTCCGTTACCAATAGCAAAGGCTCTTAATATGGACGACACTATTGATCCATATACAATTTTTAGATGAAGTTTCTACAAATACAGAATTAAATTCCCAATTAAATTAGATGAAGTTAGAAAAGCAGAAATTAGATTTTCACAAGTTATAAACAAAACTGATATTAACGATTTTGTTAAAGAATATATTAAAAATTTAAAATGAAAAATCCCTTCCGTTATGATTTTTATCTCAACGGAAGGTTTTTTAATAGTTCTATATTTATTATAATTTTTATATTATTATAAAATTGATAATCTTCTTTTATTTTTCTAAAAATTTTTATGTTTTTCTAATTCAATATTATATTCTACTTTTTAAATATATATATCTTCTAAATCTGCAACAAAGTGTTTATACATCACAGCTTTTATAAATTTTAATAGTGTTATATTACCTTTATCCTTTTTCTATAATAAAATTATTTTTAGTTTTTGAGTTTTAAAATCTTGAATCAGTAGAAAGTAATGAGCCATAAAACCATTCATCAAAATTATATTCATTCAATTTATGTGAAAAATCCTTCCTTGTTTAGTGAATATACTGGTAAAAATACTATTATCTTCTTTATATTGTGCTACTGAATCAATATGAGTCTTTTATCATTTCTATCGAAAATTCCTCTATTTCCTCTAAAAGAACATACTTATACCTTCAACTTTGCTATTATTTTAAAATCTCGTTTTAAACTTGCTATAGCTGAATATATGAACTAGTTTTTCTTCCTAATACATCCATACTTTTTAATATCAATTATTTTCTTTTTAAAAATAATTTTTCTAATGATAAATATTTTTATTTCAAAAACATAACCATAAGTAATTCTATATCCTAATTTATTTAAATTATATGAATTAATTAATCCTTTATCATCTTTTTCCAAACAAATTTTTATATAATTTTATTGAATTTATTTCATATATTTTCTCTGTCATATCATTATTTTTATATTCACTATCATCCATTGATTGTTGATTAATAATATAAAAGTCCATCTTGATAATATTTAGAAAAATTTAACAAATAATTAGCTATTACAACCTCATTTCTAACTCCATAAATTTTTCATATTCAATTGAAAAATCTCTAGCTGAAACTGGAGATAACGCTTATTAACAAATTTAAAATTTGCATTTCACGATCACTTTTTCCAAATTTTTAAAGTTGGCATTTTTGATATTTCTAATTTTAATTTTTCTTTATCTTTTTATAACTTTTTAATTAAATTATGCAACTCGTATTCATCTTGAATGTCCCATTTTCCATTTGATATATATTTTCGTCAAATATAGTTGATATTTCAATATCACGATATTTTTAAATCTAAAACTTTTAATCAATTCATTTTCTGTTATTAATATATCTCCATACTACCTTATTTTTCTTCCATGTTGTAATAATATCTTAGGATGAGTCTCTAATTTAGATTCAAAATATTTTTCTGTAAACAATAATTTTTGAATCAAGCGAATACTCTTTTTAAAAATTTTTATAAATAACAAAAACTTCTTCATATCTTAAACCGTCTTTAACATAATTTTTTAATATATAATCTAAAATATCATTTTTCAATTTTTATTTTATCTCCATTTTTAAAAATAACATAATCTAAATAAATATTTTTCTTCTATTATAGTTTTTAAATTTATTTCTTTTTCATTAAGAATTTCTTTTTAATGATCATCTAATGATCTATTTTCTTTCTTTTCAAGTATTTGTAAATAAGAAAAAGTAGTTTTTCTCTTTAAAAATTTTTAAAACAATGTTTCTTCCGTCCAATCATATTCAAAAATATACTTTTATACATATTTTTCTTGAGATTTGAATTTTTCTAACGAATCAAAAACTTTTTCAATTTGTCTTATTCTTTCTCGCGTTTTTCCAATACTATCTCCAATTGATTTTAATGTTTCTCCATTCGATCTTCTTATAATAATATCTTTTTCTCTTCATCTAATTCATTTATTATATTTTCTAATTTAGGATAATTTTATATTTTCTTTTTATTTATTATTTTCATTTTTATTTCCCTTTATAATTTTACTAATCAAATTCTATCCTTTTTATCTAATAAATTTTCATCAAAAATACCATTTCTTAACATTCAATTTCATATTTATATGGTGCAACTGTTTTAGCTCCTTTTTCTTCTGTCAACGCAACTATAAGGTGTTTCTAAAATTTTTAGGAATTGATACAAACTTTTCAAATTTTGCTATTCTATTTATCCTCCAAATCCTATATGCCCAAATCCTAAATTTTCATGTCTATCTTTTATGTGCACTTCTTGGATGCTATCATTCAAATGAACAACTGATATTCTCTCAATTCCTCACCATTTTATCAAATTCAGCAATTACTCCTTCAAAATCATTCACAATATCATAACCCGCATCGTGAACATGACAAGTATCAAAAGCAAAACTGATAACTTATCTTTTAATTTTACACCTTCTATTATTTTAGCAATTTCTTCAAAACTTCTTCCACATTCTGTTCCTTTTCCTGCCATTGTTTCCCAAAGCTTAAACCGTTGTTTTTGGTTAGGTGTTAAAACTTCATTCAATCCTTCTATTATTTTAGCTATCCCTACTTCTGCTCCTTTCTCCAACATGTGCCCTGGATGTAACACTATTCTTGGGAGCACTATAGCATCAGTTCTCTCTATTTCAGTTCTTAAAAATTGAACTGCAATTTCAAATGCTTCCGGCTTTTGCATTTCAAATTTATAATATATGGAGCATGTACCACATATCATTTATATCAATATTATTTTTCTTTTCATCAAATTTAATCCTGCTGAATATTCAATTCTTCAATTGGTTTCCTTTTGAGCTCTGTGGTGCTCCTGTATAAATCATAGTGTATTCGATCCATACGACAATCGCTTCTTCTACCGAACCTAAAATATCCCCACTCATTCCTACATGTGTGAACCTATTTTTAACATCATTCCTCTAATTTTATTTTTAATATCATTTGTATTTCTCAATTTTATGTTTTACTTTTTACAAAAACAACCTTCAATATGGTCATCTATTATCCCAATCCTTGTAGGAGTAAATTATTGTTGACCCTACAAATTCAAACCTCTTTTTCAAGTCTTTACTAATTTTATCAGAGCTCTGTTTTTACTGGAACTTCCTTCATTTCTTTTCAATTATTTTATAATTTGTTTTCCCTTTTTACATAATTCAAATATAATCTGAAAAAGTCCCAAATTCTGAATTTCTATAAATGCATTATTTATTGTTATTATTTTATTTTTGTTTAATTTATGTCTTATAATTCCTTCATTTTGAAAGTAATTCTTCTATTTTATTTTCTTTATAATTTGAAAATTTTTTGTAATCAAAATTATCAAATCTTCTCTAAAATTTTCTTTTTCTTTTAAAATTGTATTCAACTTAATCCAGCTTGAAAACTCTCTAACACCTAACTATTTCAAAATATAACTATCATCTTTTAAATTTTACACCATTCATTATCATGATATTTTATTTGATAATTCATTATTTGCCCAAGAGCATCTCATTTTATTTCACGCCCTCAAACTTTACTTTTTCCAATTTTTCTCTCATTTTATATAAAAATACTCCACTAGCTACATAACATTCAATGATTCCAATATTTCCATAAATTGAATTATTGCTTTAATATCTGAATTTTCAATCATATAATTTGGACTCCTCCACCTTCATTACCCAAAAATATACGCATTTTTAGATTTTTAATTTTATGTCATTATAATTTATTGAATCTTTATGTAAAGCTGTAGAAATTATCAAATATTCATTTTCTTTCAAGAATTTAATTATATTTTCTGGCGTATCATAAATCAATATTTAATTTAAAAATTCCACCCATTGTCGCTCGAACTGTTTTTGGATTATAGACATCAACTGAACCTTTAGTTAAAATTAAATTTTTAAAATTTGATGCTTCCCATTGTTCTTATTATTGTACCTATATTACCCGGATCTTGAATATCATCAAGAATAACACATCACCAACTATGTCAAAGATGTTATTCAATTTTTCGTGAATATAAAAATAAAAATTCCTTGACTATTTTCTTGCGTTGATACTTCATCAAATAAGTCATCTCTCAAAATCGTTAAATTTTTCATATTTTTCAATATCATATTTTTCAACAAAATAATTATATCTTGATTCTTTTTATAACTATTCTATTAAAATTCACATCTTCCTAAAAATTTTTCTCCTTCAGCTTTAAAAATATTATTTTCATCTCTATATGTCTAATTTTTAGTAATTTATAAAATTTATTATCAGAACATTATTTTTATCACTCATTAATTTTATCTCTTTCTTTTTATTTCAATGTATCAGGCAATAATTCTCCACCCAATATATGATAATGAATATGCATAACTGTTTGTCTCATTTTCTCCAATATTAGTTAAAACTCTATATCCCTCTTTATCTACATTTAAAATTCTAGCTACTTTTATACTAGTTAATTTGTAATTTCCCTAATAATAACACATCTTCCTCTGTTGCCGCATCAAGATATTTCTTTCTTAGGAATTACAATCACATGTACTTTTGTGAGGTTGAATGTCGCATGAAACGCTAAAAATTCTTCATCTTCATAACTATTTTTGCTGGTATTTCTTTATCAATTATAAATATTGTTGACATAACTTTCTCCTTTATTTTTATAATTTTTATTATTTCAAAAACTTCTGTTGCGTTATTTACTTCACGACCTAAAGCTATATTTAAAGCTACAATCGCTACTTCTAATTATGATTCATCTGGTTCACTTGTTGTTATGAGCCAAATTCCTGGAGCTGAAATTGTTTTAGCACAAACATTTTTCTAAATGATAACTCGTCCATCTTTTTGCAATTTCATATGCAGTTCTGCTACTAGTGGAACAAACAATACTCTCGTTATTAATTTTATATATTAAAAGTGATACTATTCCTGTTGGAACTCCAAAATTAAATCAAGTAAAGAAAATACTAAAATACTTATAAATACAACTATTAATAAAAAGCTTGTTCCACATCTTGAATTGAAATCTCGTACATTCTTTTTGCATTTTTAAATTGTCAATTCTTTTTCCATTTCAAAACACATAATACTTTTTATGTTCTGCACCATGATATTCAAAAACTCTTTTTATATCTTTTTAAAATGAAATTCCCCAAATATAGCCCAAGAAAAATACTAATTTAACTACAGTCAACTGTAACATTAGCTGCAAGTCTATCTGTCCTAAAGACCAATCCTCCAATATATGAAGGTAATAGCTAAAATACTACGATTCCTAGTACTATTGAGAACCGTTACAGTCCTTTTACTTCTTTATCTGAGTAACTTTTCTTCTTCTGTTTCCAGCTTTCGATTTGATGCAAATATAAGCTCTTTTAGTTCCAACAACCATCGCATCAAAAAGTGCTATTACACCTCTTACAAATGGAATTTTTGACCATTTATAATTTTTATCTGAAATTAATGTTTTGTAAACTATACTTCCATCTCTTACAGCTGTTGCTGTTGCTTTTAGGTCACTCTCATCATAACCCCTTCAATAACAGCTTGTCCTCCAACTACTAATTTTTCACTCATTTTTACCTACTTTCTTTTTATTTTTCTAACATTGTTCTGTAAATACTTTTATTCGCCTTGAAATATATTCTGCTTTAAATTTACTAATTCCCTTTTATTTGTGCCATTTTTCTACGCTTGACAACAATATAGCTTGTAATTCATTATATTCAGCAACTAAAGTTCCATATCTTTTATTTGTTATTTTGATTTATATTTCTCAAAAATCTATAACCTCTTGGGCTTCACAATTTCATCCATTTCATCTCTTTTTATCATAATTTAATGCTGAAATACTACTTTTCTATCTCGTCCAATACTTTATTTTCAATTAATTCATCAATATAAATTTCATCTAATGTTATTTCCATATTTTTATAATCTTTTAACAATAATTCAAATCCTTCTGATTTAGCATTATTTCTTCATATTGAATACTTATTAATCTTCCTTCTATTCCAAGTTCTAATATACTACTCTATTTCTTCTGACATTTTAAATAATAAAGCATACATTCTTATAATTTCTGTAACATCATACAATGTTACCATATTATCTAATTCAGATTGATATAGTCCTCGTAAGACTACCGTCAATAGCTCCACATATCTTTTCTAACGCCATTATTAAGTGAGAAGCTCTTTAGTTAAAGACCTCGCAATATCATGTAATATATATCTAAAATCACCCTATATATTGTTATTTTATATTTCTACGCCTCGTGACACTGTAATTACTAAATTCCCTGTCTGTTGGGCTACTCTCATGAGCAGTTTGATGTCTTGTCCCACTCATCGTTTTAACTTAAAATTTGGTTGTCAATTGTGTATTGAGCTCCATGTATTGTCATTCCATCTTCCGACAAAATAATTGCACCATCCATTTTTGAAAGTTCATAAACTTTTGTGGAGAAACAGCGTATTTAATTGAAATCCATTTCCTAAAACATCGCCCAATTCATTTTGGGATCTCCAAGAACTATAACGCTCCTAATTCTCTTCTTGTATTCTGTTTATAGCCTCTTAATGGAGTCCTGGGAGACTGTCTTATTACATTCTCAATATTTTCTATTGTTATCTGGAACAACTTTGCTTCTTGGCATCATCTCACTTTCCACTAATTCACTTATATTACTTATAATTTATTATATTTTATTTTTAATTTTCATTCTCTAAATCTTTTTCTTCGACCTCATCGCATGCAAACTCCAGTATAAATCCCAATTTTCTAATTCAGATACACGATTTTATACCAGACTACTTTTCTTACTTCTCCTCTAAGTCCCTAATTTACACCAATTGCTGCCATGACTTCTTGCAGAGTATTTTAGCTTATTGATGATAATAATGAAAATATCACTGCTAAATCTGAACTTCTATCATTTAAATCAAATTCCTACTCAGGAACATTTATATAAATATCTTTAGAAGTTACATCTAAATTCAAGTGTCTTGATAAAACAGCACTTAATATTTCTACTCTATTTTATCATATCCTTCAACTTACCGTTCTTCGTGGTATTCCAAAATTTGGTGTACTTAGCAATGATTGAATTTCGTATAAAAAGACTCGACTTCGTCATGGGAGTTATAATATCATTTCCAATATCTTCTCATCACTTTATATTCGAGAAGGGATTTTTACTTCACTTATTCCATTTCTCTTCATATCAAAAATTGAAATCTCGTTTGTCGAGAGCCATATCTATTTTCTTTAATTGATCTAATTCATCCTATAATAACTATTTTCTTCTCCTTCAGAGTTGTAAAGGCTGCATCCAACCATAATGTCTAATAATTTTAGACTCTGCCAATTTACTACTATCTTTCGTTATATGTCCAACAATATAAAATGCTATTTCATGCAATCTCAATTATTTTAATGTTGTTTCCTACTGAATTTGAGTAACACTTCCAGGCACTGGAACTCACATTTTCTGAATATAATGTTTGTATTGAATCTATTACTGCTAACTTTAAGGCTGATGAGCATAAAATTGCTCCTTCAATCTTTTCTATATTCGTATCATTTAAAATATATAAAGTGTCGACTATTCACATTTTATTCTTTTGCTCTTTGTTTAATTTGTCTCCGGTGATTCTTCTCCACCAGTATATAAAAATACGGCTATTTTTGAATACTCTTCTGATAACTGTACACAAAAGTTGATTTTTCCAATTCCTGGATTTCCGGTAATTAATACAACTTCCTCCTCTTTACCAAGCCCCTCCCACCTAAAAACTCTATCAAATTTCTTTCATATTGAGTTACCATCCTAAATTCTTTCTCAATCTCAATATCTGATATTTTTACCTTCAATGATACTTCTTTATTTTCTGATTGATTGAAATGCTCAAATCTACTTCTTCTTCAAAAGAACTCCATGATTCACAATTAGGGACATTTTCCTAACCACTTTGCTGTTGTATAACCATCATTCTGAACATACATATGTAGTCTGTTTTCCTCACACCTCTGTCTCTTTCTACTTTATATCTTTTATTTTTACTTTTTCTATCAATCACATTTTCACTAACAAATTTATCTCAAAGCTCCATTATTTATGCAGTAATTTCTTTTACTAAACTTGAACTTAAATATAAATATTCTCTATGTGCATTTAAAAATATTGTTTCAAATTTACTTTTTGGCTAAAGCTTTGTTACAGTTAAAGCAGAATTGTAATTCATATTCAAAATCACGACAAAGCTCTCAATCCTCTAACTAAAATACTCAATTTTCTTTTTCAATAAAATCAACTAAAAGTCCAGTAACACAAAATACCTTCTGACGTCAGTTCCTTCTTTTTCCAGTATTTCTTTTATCATCTCCACTTTTTCTTCATCACTGACCAAGCATTAGTTTTATTAGAATTTTTAAAAACTCCCATTATAAGCCTATCTACACTAATACTACCGAACGACTTTATAATATCTATATGTGTCCCTTTCGTTATAGGATCCAAAACTTTCCTGGATATAACGCAGTTTTACTTCCCATTTTTATCCCTTCCAATGCCTTTTTGCTGCATTTTTCTCTGCTTCCTTTCTTACTTTTCCCAATTCCTATCCCTTTTATTTCGTCATTTGGTACTTACACTTATTTCAAAAACTTTATCATGATCTGCGCTACTGATTTTATTAAATTATATTTTTGGCATTTCTTTACATTTAACTTTGTATTATTTCTTGTAATATTGTTTTATAATCTCCATTCCCTCTATTTCCTCTTAATGTTTTTATCTTTCTTCAAATATTTCATTACAATGCTTATTATAATAATCAGAATCTTTATTGCACCAATTAATCGCTCAAAAGCATCTCCTAAAATTGATTTTCTAGTTCTTCCACCGATAACACTTCACCATTACTTTTAAGAATAAATATTCACCTAACTCTAAGTCTGATGCAATTTTTGGTGAATACTGGTTCACTCACTATTTTACTTTTTAATTTTTGCTAATTCTCCTCTTTTATTTTTCACTGCGTTTATATATAAATATTCCGTTGTTATTAAATTTACAACTCAGCATCACCTGAAATTCTAATTTCTCATTATTTATTTTCGTTTAGCTTTGTTTCCTTCATTCAAATACTTGACCTATGAGTAAGAGCTTGTATTAAATAATCCTCATTTTTAAATTGATATCCAATTTTTCCATCGGTCTTTTATAATCTCTAGCTTTATTCATTAATTGACTACTCCTCTTTTATATTTATCCATAAATTATAGTAGTAACTGTATAAAATTCATGTATTATAAATTTATACATTTTTCTTAAAAATATTATGAGGGATAAAAAGGGCTATCTCTTTACCTTTTCGTACGATAAACCCTTCTATACTTATATGTATCCTTTATATTTTCTAAATGCTAAAACCGCATTATGTCCACCAAACTCCCTACCATGAAGTTGATAATCCTACTTTCTATTTCTCTATGTATCCTTTTTATTTGGTGTATAATTCCAAATCCCTGAGCTGGATCTGGATTTTCATACTGATTGTTGGAGCACTAACACCTTCATCTATTGCCATTGCTAAAAATGCAGACTTCCTACTCCTCCAGCTCCACCTAACCAAGCTGTCCGGTAGCTCACTTTTTGTCGAACTTACATTTATTTTATATGCCGTGTTCACCTAAAGCTGATTTAATTGCTGCCAGTTTCATATAATCATTTGCAGGCGTTGAGAGTCCCATGTGGCATTTATATAATCAACTTCTTCGAATGCATTACCTTGGTTTAAAGCTTTCATTAAGATTGCTCTTGCTGCTCCTTCTCTCCACCATCTCGCCGGAGCTGTCATGTGGAATGCATCTGTTTCCTCCGTATCCAATTACTTCTGCATAAATTTTAGCTCCTCTAGCTTTTTGCATGCTCTAATTCTTCTAATATTAAAACTCCTGCTCCTTCTCCTAATGCAAATCCATCTCTGCTCTGCCGTAAATGGTCTTGGTGTCGTTTTCGGATCCGAATGAAATTTGATAATGCTTTTAAATTTGCGAATCCTGCTATTCCACTTGGGAGTAACTGTGAGCCTCGCATCCTCCAGCTATCCTGTTTACATCCGCTTTATTTAACATGGTGCGAAATGCATCCTCCTGTGAGTTTGTCGCCTGAAGCACAAGCTGCACAACTGTTTTGTTGAGCTTTGGCTCTAAATAAATGGGAGTATTTCCTGGAGCCCATATTTAATATCGCTGCTGGAATGCTAGAGATGGAGATACTCTTTTATGGGCTGACTATCCAACATTTTTCTACTTCTTGCTCTAGTATGTCTAATCCTCCAATTCCCTGAACCAATAATTGTTCCAATTCTATCTGCATTTTCTCTCAGTTATTTTTAATTTTGAATCTGCTAAAAGCTGCTTTTGATGCAGCAGCTATTGCAAATTGCGAAAGAGAAATCTTCCCTAATAATTCTCTCTCTCTCAAAATTCTGCACACAAAATCTTTTGCACTCTGCCGCTATATGAACTGAATGTTCTGATGCTTATCAAATGCAGTAATTTTATCTATTCCACATTCTCCATTTGCACAATCTTTCCCATGTCTTTACCTGTACCTAGTGGAGTTACTAGCCCCATTTCCCGCAACAACTACTCTTCTCATTATACACACCTCTTATTTTGTAGTTTAAAACTTTTGAATTTAAAGTTTGTATATCTTTAACATATTATACTATTTTTTTTTTTTGCTTTTTTCAACAATTTGCTAAGTTTATATATCTTATTTTTTCAAAATTTTTACTTAAATGTATTTATAAAATAAAAAATCTTAATAATTAACTTTCAATTAATAGATTTTCATTTTCACTATTTTATTTTAACTATTTCTTTTTACCTGCTCTAACAATCATTCCACTACCATTATTTTATTTTGCTTTAACTTTTATCTTTTATTCTTTACGTCATTTTATTTAAATCCACCTTGCTCAATCAATCTTCTAGAAACTCACTCACGTTGTTTTATAACTCTGTTGCTTTAACTTCTTCAAATCAATTACTCCAATTCATTGTATGCCACTTCAACCTCTGATAATTCAACACATCTAAATTTCTTTTACTAAATACATTTTCAAACCAATCTCACAAACACAACTGCCGCTTGCTCACCATGATAAATTTAACTACTTCTGCTCCTAATTGTTTTTAAACTTCCATTGGATGTAACATTCCATTTGCTATATTTTCTTTAATTTTATTAATTTCTTCAGATGGAATTTCTGTAATCATTGTATAATAATTTCCCATCAACTCATCTGAAATTGACATAATTTTTCAAAACATATCATTCACTTTGGTATCTTTTACTCCAATATAATTTCTAATGATTTGAACATTTTTCTACTCAATAGTCCAGCTAATATTATTGGCATTATCGTACAAATTTGTTGCTCTTGACCGAAGTTTTTTTACAAATCTCTTCTCTTAATAAGTTGAATTTTTGTTCCATCTTTGAATTCTATATCGGCTTTTAGCTCTACTGAATCGTATCCTTGTAAAATTGGATACATAAATTCTAATAACTAATGGAGGTTATTTCGATAATCTTTTTGCCAAAAATCCTCTCTTGAAATCATTTGCGATACAGTAAGAAACATAGATAACAACTTCAATACATCAGCTAAGTTTAATTTTTTCTAACAATCGCATTATAAGTAACATTTATTTTATCTAAATCTAGCGTGGTGTGATCTAAATATGTTTAATATTTTCCCTTATAACACGCTCTTCTGATAACATTTTCTTGTTTCAGATTTTTCCTGTTGGATCTCCAATTCTTCCTATAATGTCCTAATGAAGAAGAATACTTCGTAATACTAAATCTTGAAATTACCCCAATTTTCTAAGTGGTACAGCATGCCTAAATGTAACTCTGTCCCAGATGGATCAATTCCTAATTTTACTCTTAAAGGTTTCCCTGTTGCCAGTGATTTTCTAATTTTTTTCTTAAATTCTATCCCTCATTTATTAATTACTTCACGCCTCTTGACAATATATTAAATTGTCTTTCCACTTCTTCATTTAATTTCTAATTCTGTCATCTTATTTCCTTTCTTCATATAATTTTGATCTACTTTATTTAATTATAATTTTGAAATTTTAATTTATAAAATTATTAAGCCACGTATTTCATAAAGGAAATAAACTATCAGTAATACAAATGAAGCACTATCAAATCTATCTAAAAACCACCATGACCTAACAATAAACTTCCACCAAGATATTTACTTTTTCCAGTTTCTCTTAATTTTTTGATTCTACTAAATCTCCAATTTCTGCAAAAACTCCAATTGCAAGTGCAAAATTAATACTTTAACTCCTCTAATCCCAACATAATTATAATTTACATTACAACCCATGTGCAATTAATAGAATTTGACTTCAAAATTTTGAAATTATTAAATATATTTTATCAAAAATTAAAATTACTAAAACCACCATTATATAAGCTATTGCTCCCTCAATTGATTTTTGGACTTATCTCAGACTAATCTTCAGCAAATATTTTCCACCAATTGCAAGATTCAACTAAACCATCCGAAATATCACATGCCCAAATTAATAAAGGTCATTGTTACCAATACATTTCCACAGGTGTATTTATTAATAAAATATACGAAAATAAATATCTTTCATAAATTGTTTCCAAACAAGTAGCCATACGATATTTTAAAATCGTTACCACAATTTTTAACTTTTAATATTTGGACTAACGATAATAACATTATAGAAAATACTATAAAACCTCCCATATCAAAATTTACTTGTTTAATAAAATTCCATTTAAAATGTGAAAATATATTTTCTGAATTTACCTGAAAATATGCAACTGGTAAAAAATAAGCCTAGTATCATTCCTACACCATCTAATACTTCATATCCTTTAGCCTTTAACATTTATAAAACTCATAAAAAGTGAAACACCAACTATCGCTAAAGTAAATAAAAACATCAAATCCCCTTTTAAATATCCACAATAAAAAAGGCAATAATACAATAACAAATATTCTTAACATTTAATCCTCTAAGCACTTCCTATCTCTCTTATTAAAGAAAGTAGTGCTTTTCAAATTCTTTATCATCAAAATCTGGCCAATAAACATCTGTTATATAAAAATTCGAATAAGCTATTTCCCATAACAAAAATTACTTATTCTAAATTCTCACTTGTACAATTACTAATTCTGGATCAGGTATTTCAGTCTATACATATATTTTAGAAAATATTTCTTCTGTTATTTTAAATTTTTATCTACTGTTTTCAAGATTTATCTTCAACTAATTTTCTACAGCAGCATCAACTATTTCTTTTCTTCCTCCATAGTTAACGCTATATTGAATATTAATTTATCAAATTCTCTAAATATTTCTCTGTTATTTCCTATTTTCTTTAATAATTTTCAGATATTCCCTCTTTTGTCCCTGCCAACTAATAATTTTATTCCTTGTTTTTTCAATTCCTCTTTTTTAAATCCAAGAATTTTCCAAACATTTCCATTAGTCCATTACTTCTATTTCTGATCTTTCCAATTTTCCAATTGAAAAAGCATATGTAAAATATTTATACCTTTTTATTACATATTTTAATGTTTTTCAAGACTCTTAACTCCAACTCTTGACCTTCCAGTCCTATTTTTCCCACAACTCTGTTGCCCATCTTCCATTTCCATCCATAATAATAGCTACATGTTTCGGTATTGTTGTTTCCATTTTTATCCTTCAATACTAAAATTCTTTTAAACTCTTTTTACTATATTCTTTCAAATCAATTCCTTGATCCAACTGCAATACATCACAATAACATTGTCTATAAACATCATATTCACGACACATTTCTGTTGATCTTTTGATATCCCTGATTTTCTTAAAAATCAGAAGGTAAATATTTCATCAAAGCTTCCTGAATTTCAAGTCCTAAGTATTAATTAATTATTGTATTTTTTAGAACCCAATTAAATGTACTCCCAAAATAATCAAATCCCAACTAAGGCTCTCCCTTGCAACTATATCAAGCCTCATTTGGAAACAAGCTGTACATCTTGCTCCACACCCTCTTTTTCTTTTCAACCTTTACTGTTTCATAAAATTTTCTCGGCTCATAAGGTTCTTCAATATAACCGACATTTATTCCCTGTTTTCTCATTAAAATTATTTATAAATTCTTTTTGAACATAAAGGCTCTTTTTTCATATTCTTCTTTAGGATGTATATTATTATTAACCAAAAATTGTGCGACATCCGCATATTGACACATAAATTCAAAAGTATATGTACTACACGGTGCACAACAACTATGTAACAATATCTTTGGCCTTTGATTTTGTTCAATCTTTTATAAGTTTTTCTAAAATTGTATGATAATTTATTTTTGATTTGGATTCATTCTATCTAAAATTTCTTTTTACATTTTTAATGTGTCATCTAAATTTCTAAATAAGTTTGTTTATTTTCAATTTCTCCACTTGGCTGATATAATTTGTACTTTTGTATATTCTGCTAAGGCTTTTTTAAATGCTGTTCATTTCATTTTCATCAATGTTATGTTGTACAGAATGAGAATCTAGCTTCTTTAGTGCTATTTTCAGGTGTATAAATCCAGTTCCTGGGGCAAATGACAATGTTTGGTTTTGCATATCTAAATTCTGTTAATAACCATGTTACGGTACTTTTCATCTACTGGGAATTCTGCAAAAATATAAAATGCACTACTCGGTTTAAATGAAATTGCTCCTGGATCTTTTTTATATTTTTATACATTGATCTCTTCTAACTTTATACTCTAGTTTTGTATTATCAATATAAGTGTCTAATGTAATTAAGTTTGTACTTGCATATTGTTCAATTGTTGAAACAGATAGTCTAGCTTACATAATTTTAGTGCTTGTGTAATAAATTCTTTATTTTTTGATGTATAACTCCTATTCTTGCTCCAAAGCACTATAATGTTTTAAATACTGTCAGCTAAAATAGTTCTATCTTCTACTTCTTTAATTATCATAAACGATTTATACTCAAAATCGTCATCATAAATAAATTGTTTATAAACTTCATCTGTTATAATATATAAATCATCTTTATCGCAATTTCTTTAATCATTTCAACTTCATCATCATTAAAATACAATTCACGGATTACTTGGATTTGCTGAAAACATAATTGCTTTAGTTTTATCTGTTATCAGTTTTTCAATTTCTTCTTTTGATGTCATATGATAGCCGATTTTCAATTTTTTGTTTCAATCGGTACTAATTTTGCTCCCTGCTATTTTTAAAAACTATCATAATTTGTATAATATGGCTCCAGACTAAGACTTCATCTCTGGATTACATATTGTTTCTATCGTAATTTGTGTAAACTGCTTCCACCATGTGTTATTAACATTTCATTTGAAGAAATATTTATTCCACTTTTTGCATGAATTGTGAAAATGATTCTCAATTCTATAACTCTGCTGAATTCGCACATTTTACTATTTGTTCTTTAAAATTGTGTAGTCCTTCATGTATCTGGAGTTTTACATCCGGTTGTCCTATATGTAATTCATAAAAGCCTTTTACACCGTCAGCTTTAGCTGCATCTATATAAAGGAACTAATTTTCTAATCGGTGAATATTGCATTCCAATATTCTATCTGAAAATTTTTGTTTACTCATATCCATCCTTTTTATTTGTATTCTATTTCTTGTTATATTTATCATTTAATGCTTTTAAAATTGAATATGTTTCAATATCCATTACACCATCACATTTGATGGTCTAAAATGATGCTGGAAAGCAGTAACTACGTTTTACTTTTGTTTATCCCAAGCTCCTGTTATTTCAATTCCATATCCAAATTTTTCAACTCATTTTGTATATCTGACACCAGTATTGTGTCAAATGTTTCTTGATATACTCTGTTTTATAATTTTCTACAGTATTCTCATCCTACCACACATTCGAGATTATATTTTCATATAGCATTTTCCAATCTTAAAACATCGGTACATGGATACGTATTTTCTCCTGGTGCTATATCAGAAATGCCCTAATATATTTTCAGCTGGAACATCATGCTTATCTACCAAATATTTTACTAAAAACAGCAACATTTTCCATTTGAAAAGGTAAATATGAGCTCGTCAAACTCCATTAACAGGCTCTAAATTCACTGTATTTCAGATTCCTATTGACAGTATCCTTTCAAATTATTTCTAGTTTTCCAAACACTTGCTCCTGCATGCCAAGCTCTCTCTCTGTTGGTACTAAATGATGAAGTGGATCTGCTACTCTCTCTATCTGAAATAAGTATGAGTGTGCTGCATTTCTTCCTGTCAATGCTCGTATGAGACCCTTCTCTTCCAACAGCTGTGTAATGTGAAGTATGTGTTTTCTCTATAATCTTGACTGACAGAATTATATTCTTTACTTATATTAACTTCTCCTGCTGAATATCATACATTTGAAGTGGTTGAATGTTTGTATCCAGTTTGTGAGTTCCAAACATTGACATATCAATATAGTATTATTTTCATTTGCTGCAAATACTAAATTGGAAAATGTCATAACACTTAAAAGACATAAATATATATTTGTTTTGTCATCTTTTAATAACTTTCTCCTTTTCAATATTTTCATTGCTTGTATCTTGATTGTATTTTGTTGTACTGTAAACCGTATCATACTTAAAATAGCAAAACTCCTATTACAATTCTCATTATTGAAGTTATATTGCTGACAAAATCTACCCAAATTAATATACTCACAATAAAAATTTAAAATTGGTATTAATATATGTGTCACTGAACTAAAAGCTAACACAATCCTAGAAATGGAAAGAAAATATAACATATTCTACAAAGAAATTTCCAACAACTAACATCAAAAGACATCTATATTTAAAGATCATTAAAATATTCTGATGAGTTGAAAACACTCTATATTACAATCCCTAATAATGCCGTAATAAACAATAATAATATTATTCTTTTTCAATAATTGTAATTTTTCACTATTTTAAAAACTCATCCAAAAATACCATCCAAAAACAGTATTTCTCCAACTAATAAAAATAATGAACTTTTTAATAAATAGAAATTACTTTCATCTAAATAAACACTATTATAAAAGTTTAAATTTACTAATATGTAAATTAAAAATATTAATATTTTAAATATATGATACTTTTATCATTTTTCTCTTTCAGTCATTATCTTTATTCTACATACTCCAGAAATTTATTTAACCAATCAACATATTCAACATTATCTTCAACTTTCTGGACTATGCTCTCTACAAATTTATTGTGATTCATTTCATCTCTATAAACATTAAAGTGATTTGGAATTAACATTTTTATTTTTCACTATAAAAATAATTTTGTTATTTAACGTATTATAAATTATTCGCGTTTACATTTTTAATAATTGACTAGTTATGAAATTGAGAATTTCATACATTAGTAGAAATTAAAGTAATTTTGTCATCATCAAATCATCTAATGTGTAATTGATCATTTTAATAACTCTTTTATATTTCCCAAAGATTTATAAACTTTATTTTCACTGTTTTATCTAATAGTATTTTAATGTGTACGCCATCATACTTGTAGAATCTGTTTCAATATTTATAACTTTTGAATTAAATCGTAAAATATTTGTTTCAAATTTTCTAATCATTTCTTCTTTTATTTTATATGTTTCTCTAAACATGCTTTTACCAAAGTTATGTGATGCATTTTACGACATCACCCAGCACTAAGAAGCTTCTGTTTGATAGATGGTCAATCGATTCTTGATTATCATTGATTACAACGTCACTTAGTCTGTCTTGAATATTCCCTGAAAGGTGCATAGTTAGTTTGGATTTGCACGTTCTTTGTTTGACCGATATGTTCTTTTGCTGTACGCTTTGATCTGGAATGACTATCTCTTTCGCGCTGTGTTTGTAAAATCGACTGATCAATTGACATGTTGTATTATTATATAAAGATATCGTTTATGCGTAATGGTGTGCAGGTTGCTGTTCTAAGATCTGGCACTACTCTTGGTTTTGTTTCTTCCGTTGGAAACAGACGGCGATACTAAAATGTTAATACCCATTCTCTTTTTGTCTGCAGTTTTAATAAAGGAGATTTAGGATCGTTAGAGCTCATTTATACCATGGTGGACGAGATGTTGTGAAAAATTTCATTTCTTCTTCCTGTAACATTTCCTAAACTTTCAACTTCTAATTTTGTTTTATAAATATTTCTTCATAATTTTTAAAATTTTCAGTAAAACTTATCACGGAAAATTTGGATGCAGATTTACAAGTTCCAGTCCTATTTTATAGCAATTTCGTTTTGTTGTGATATGCGATACGATTTCAAAGTAGTATAAGCTCCGTGCTTTTCCGGATTAGACACTGGGTCTATGTTTTTCAGATTCATCATAAAGATCCATTCGTCCATAAAGTTCCTGATTAGCTCAAAGCACATGGCTTCCATGCTGATGGGTTTGACTAACTGACCTTTCAGTAGGTCTGTTTCGTCGGCTTTGTCTCCTGATTCTCAAGATGATCTGTGGATGATCTAACGTTGCTTCTCCGTGCTCCTTCTATGTTTGCCAATTCCACTCAAATTATTAAAGATGTTCTTGTTTGTTTCTGTTTTCAGTATGTTTTGCAAATAAGTTATTTAACCCAACTTCTGAGTTAGGTTTATTTTTAACGCTTTTTAAAATGAATTTTTCTCTTCACATCAGTTTGATTTTTAGTTTCTATAGCTTTAGCATAATTTAAATAAATTATTTCCAGTTGATACTTGCATTTGTTAAATATCTTTCCTACAGTAAATTAACTACATCATAATTTTAGTTTTATACCTAATAGACTCCTAAGATATTTGCTTTTCTTTCATCATTCGTATCTGTGGTATATTCTTAAACACGCATCCCTTTTGTTTCTTCATAAACTTTTTAGAAAAGGCATCTATTGCGTACGCCACAATAAATCAAACATCTTCAACTGGCTTTTATGTGTGAGGATACAAAACTTCAGCTCAACCATTCTTTTTGAATACGTCTATTTTTCTATCCAGATTCATCATAATAACAAACTAATCCCTTCAACAGTTTTCCTCTTTTTATCATCTCCTGTTTTTCTTCAATTCTATATATATCTATATGAGATAAACCAAAATATTCCCATTTTTCCTCCTTTGCACACGTTACATTACGTTTATAATTTCCTGTTTCACCATTTTCAGATGAATTAAAAGGATTTTATTAATCTGTTTTACTAGAGATTCAGATAAACAACTCTTATCTTTGACTTCTTCTATTTGAGTCAGTATTTTGTGTGCTTAAGTATTTTCTTTGTCGTTTTAAAACTTATATCTCTAAAACTTTCGCAGACTTGGTTTTCTTGTTTATCATTTTCAACTGCATTTATGAGATAATAACTCACCATTATCGTCTTTTTATCATGTGACACACCAATTATTTTCCCCTCTTTTACTGTTATTTTTGCAGATTTCCAATTTGAAGTAAATGATTTTTCTGAGATAAATTCCATACTTTCATTGTACCAAAACAACCATGGAGATTCACAAATAACATCATAATTAATAATGTTTTCTTCGTCCCTCGTGGCTATACTTTATATTAAATATGTATTTTTAAAGAAATGATTTTGCTCATGTGCAATTAATTTTTCTTATAACATGAAGCGGACAATGTAAAGACCTGCTGTTCCCGGTACAAAGTACGTTGCTTCCTGGCGTGTCTTTCTGGGTGCTTTATTATTTTCCCTGACTCTGTTTGTGTTTCGTCTTTGTATACTGCCAGATTTATTGGGCGCTGTGGCTTTCTTTCAGTGAAACTACAGGTAAATCTCGTATATCTTAATATGTTTCTCATCTGATCTTGCGTTGGACAAATTGTCGTTTCCATTATCGTTGTCAGTTCAACTTTTTCAGGGATACATTTTATTCCCCAAATCCATAGATGAAATTATGGAGGTATTTTAGTTTTTATAACCAATATTCAGGTTAAATCTACTTTACAATAAATTGCATCTATACAATCTACTAACAAAATCATATTTTTGTGTTTTCTAAATCAAATATTTCATCAGAAATTTTATCTGCAAGATATCAACGTTACATTACATTTCAGGATTTATATCCAATATTCTGTCTTTCATAATTTTCTATTTTTACTTTTCCTATCGTACTTTGTAATGAATGTAATTGCCTATTTATATTTGATTTGCCGAAATTTCATCAAAATCAACTAATGATCATATTTCCAACGCACCAGATCTAGCAAGTGACTCAGCTACATGAGAACCTACACCTCCTACTCCAAATATTATAACATTTGATTTATGGCTAATTTTATCAATTCCTTCATCTCCAGTCGCCCATGAGAAATCTAGCAAAAGTCTGATTCATTTTTGCTCCTCCGTTTATATTCATATAATTATATCCATAATTTGTCTTAACCACTAGCGTTTTAAAACATTATAAATATCAATTCCTTATATTTTTAAACTACGATAAAATAAACCATACTCCTACTGCTCTATCTGCTTCAATTGAGATAAATACGTTCTACAATCTTGAGATAATTAGATTTTCTCCATGATTACTTTTTGCTGTGTATTCACAGTGATAAAATCTTGTAAAATCTCTATATTTTTAAAATTTTCTTCAATTTTAGTATTTACTCATTTCTCTAGAATACCTGACTCTAGGTCAATTCCTCCTCTTAAATTATTTCCTTTCGTATCATAACCGACATTCAATGTCAATCCAAATCTATTTTTCTAATCCAAATTTAAAATCTCCTTTAAAACTTTCCAGTTCTATCTTCTTTTTCTCTTGTTAAATTATATAATTTTGCATCTGTATAAGCTACTTTTCGCTTTATTTCTTGAATTATAAACTCTTCTAATTCTGTTTCACTTGCCTATTCCTGCACTTAATGTATATTTAAATTCTGAGTTTATTTTCTTACTGAATTTCAACTCTGCTCCAACTTCTGGTTTTACCGAAATGTAATGATTTCCTTTTACTTCTAATCTCATTTCTCCTTTTTCTCTTTTATCGTCGTAAATCTTCCGTATTCCACATTTAATAATCCATAAGGCACTAATGATACATGTTCTGACAATCTATAGTCTTTACTTACTTCATTTCTCAATCCTATTCCATAAGTATAATATCTTGATGTCGCTCCAAATATTTCGTCCATTTTTGTCCACACCTTTATCCACAACAGTATCTTCTTTCCATGTCGTTCATTCCATACAAATCCATCAATGAAACTTTCCATTTCAAAACTTCCATTATTATCATATACTCTCGTTGATTTAAATACTCCTAGTTTTAACATATTTTGATCTTCCACTGATTTTCCAATGTCTTTAAATCTAAATCTATTATTAATTATATCCTGCATACCATACCTGATTTCTTGTCCAAGTTTTATTGTTTCGTCTTCATGAACATATAGCTACACCATAAATTACTTCTAAAAAGTCTTTTTATTCCACTGCTGTATCTGTTTTAATATTCCTTCATTCCAAATACTTTAATTTTATTTGTTTTGAAAGGGTTATACCAGTCTTTCATTAGATATTTCAAACTCTTTATTTAATTAGCAATACGTAATAAC
>BNJV01001998.1_pt1 | contig 94589 bp, 121 predicted proteins | sample 8540591 | NCBI WGS metagenome assembly BNJV01 (sample SAMD00202457, study PRJDB9452) | human saliva metagenome | host: Homo sapiens | reverse complement strand
CCCGCAAAATTGAAATATGTGTAAGACTAATGCAACCTTAGTAGGGGTTGTGGAAATAAACTTTTCACCCTACGTCTTTTATTTTGGCATTATTGCTCATTATAATCTCGTATAATATAGAGATTAGATGAGTGCTACCTGGAGCAACAGCTGTTACAAAGAGTAAGGAGTTTAATGAAAGAGCGTGACATATAACTCTCGATGAAAATATAGAAACACCAAATTGATAAAGCCGGCAGATTTTACATCGCCGGAAAGCTTGTAGACTTGTTGATATCATATGCATTATCGCCCATTACCGGATGATATCACAATGATAACAAAAGCCTACGAGCTGGCAGCAGCATTAATGATCAAAGAGATCGACGGAACCATGCATCATTCACTCTCTATTTGTGTTGCCATTATTCTTGCCGAGCTTGAGCTGGATATGAGCAGAGACAATAGCTTAGCCGGATCCCTTGCATGAGTGTAATCGAAGATACGGCTATATCATTTAGAAGAGCTGGCCTCATATGTTTTCGAGTGGATGTATGTAAATCTATGAGATGGATGGGTTACAAAGACTGACACAGCTTTCATCTAAAGAATGATAGATAGAGATGCAGGCTGGATCTTACGAAAAGATGTTTTGGCGCTATGGCAAAGGACATCAGAGTTATTCTTATAAAGACTTGCCGACAGGCTCCACAATATGCGTGCACACCTGTCACATATAGGAAGCCTGAGAAAGCAAAGAAAAGAAAAGGGCGAGAGACTATGGATATATATTCTATTGCTCAAAGACTGGGTATTTTCCAAAATAAAGGTAGAGCTGGACGACCTATCGTTAAAAGTATCTGGTGCATCCCGATGTATACTTATGATCTATCTCGAAAAGCTGGCATTTCAGAAAAGAAACACAAATATGACAATTTGTCGACTGAGATATATACAGAAGTTCGAGTGAGCATCTGTCCGAAATACAGGAATGAGTGGTCAAATAAAGCGGAGGTAAAAACATTTTATTTCTCAATATATATAGATGGTAAATCAAAATAAGACTTTGGACCAGATCTATGATGTATTTGCCATCCGAATAATTGTGGAGGATGTAGCTGCATGTTATCTGGCCTTGGGTACGGCACATGAAATCTATAAGCCCTATACCCGAAGATTCGAAAGACTATATATGAAATGCTGAAACCGAACATGTATCATCGTTTCATACCATACATTGATATCCGATACAGGGACACAGCCTTTTGAGGTACAGATAAGAACCTTTGAGATGCATAAGACTGCAGAGTTCTGGTATTGCCGCCCACTGGAAATATAAGGAGAGTGAAGCGGTCACATCTGCACAGGGAGTCAGAGGATGCCAAAATGAACTGGGTTCAGACAGATCACTTGAGTGGCAAAAAGGATACTCCGACAATGCTGAATTTTGAAAGGTTATAAAGAGCGATCTTGGACATTTCTCTCAGACAGTGTAGTATTGTTTTACACCAAATGGTGATGTGAAAGAACCTGCCTGCAAGTTCAAAACCCATAGACTCGCTTATCTCCATACATCTGCTGTCGGAAATAAGATGGTCGCGTGCCAGGTTATGGATCGCCCTTGTAAATCGACTATGAATCTAAAAAGCGGTGACAGAGTGAAATCATAACCTCTCAAAAACTCTAAAGGACCAAGTAGGGATTGGCTGAAATCATAGTAAGTCAAATCAGGCAAGTCTAAGATACAACAGTGGTTTCAAGACTGACTTAAAGAAGACAATATACTCGAGGTAAGGAATTTGCTTGAAAAAGTATTGCAAGGCCAAGGGAATAAACTGGACTGAGATCAATACAAGCCTCAGTTCCAGGAAAAGGTAATGAAAGCGCCATGCCATCAAAGGACTGGATTCTATTCCTTGGCGTCCTCAGGTCATAGTGGTTTAAAAAGAGGCCAAGTCATCAATAAGATGATTGAAGAGCAAAAAGAAGGTTGCAAAGAAAGATATTTCAGAGTCTCGCCTTTTGGAAAGCCTTATGATGATAATGCGGCTAATACCATATTCGAAATCTAAAAACGGTATCACCGTAAAGGGGATAGAAGATATAGCAGTAAGATTCTCAAAATGTTGTAATCCTGTTCCCGGTGATGAAATAGTAGGTTTTATTACAAGAGGCAGAGGGGTATCATATACATAGAACTGACTGGCTAAATGTAATGAACCTTCCTTCGGATGACAGAACAAGACTTATACCCGCTGAGGCAGGAATTTGAGGATTCTAAACTGGAGTGAAAAAATATCAGACAGAGCTGCAGATTTACGCTCATAATCGTACAGGACTTATTTTTCGATATCATTAAAATCTTCAGTGAAAAATAATATCACTATCAACAATATGAATGCACGAACAAATAAGCAGAGATAGTTTCCACCATCAAATCTGGTCTTTTGATATAAAGGAAGAGAACAACTGACTTCTCTTTGATAGGAATCAGACAGATTGCAGGTGTAATAGATATTGAAAGGGCTACAGGCTAATGGATAAAATAGGAGTATATGTAATGCCACTTGGTCCGGTACAGACCAATGTAGTGTTAGTATACATAAAGAAAGTTTAGAATGTTTGATAGTTGATCCGTCTGCAGAGGCGATAAATATTATCAATGTAATAGAAGAGACATAAATTAAAACCAAGTGCAATACTGCTTCACACATGGAGCATTTTGACCATATAATGGCAGTAAATGATTTATTGCAAAATATGATATTAAAGTTTACATATCAAAAGTTCGATGAGGAAATGCTCTCAGACAGTCGTAAATCCCGGAGGAAGTTCATTTTATAGGACATGGATATGTTACAAAAGGCTGATGTGATTGAATGATGGTGACGTAATCCATCTACTTGGTGAAGGATATAAAATTTATAGCAACTCCGGACATCAAAAAGGTTCAGGTTGTTACTATATAGAAGATCGAAAAAGATACTCTTCTCAGGTGACACGTTTTTGGGAGAGGATTGTGGAAGAACGGATCTTTTCACGGGAGGTGACAATCCATCTATAATAAGATCGATTTATGAAAAGGTTCTTACATTTGCCGGAGGATGTAAATATATTGCCCGGACATATGGAAATGACTACTGTAGGTACGATGAAAAATATATAACCTGTTGCAGATTTACGTAGAAAAGAGATATGGGATAGATAGATGATTTCACTTGCTATTAGAGGATATGACCTTTGAGCAGGATATCAGAGAACTTTTTGATGGCATTTTATCCCGTGAAAAATATATTTATACAGATGAAGATTCAATACTTTCACTGTTTTTTATCAAAGGATAGCAAAAGTTATAATATCAAAATAAAAAGTGAAGATAATGTATTGGAGTTTATTTCTCCGCTTAGAGAGAACAAGTTTGATACCAAAAATGATTTAAAAAGAAATATATATAAAATCTATTAAAGCTTGGAAATGCAGATCTTCCTTGGGTACGCTAACCGAGTATAAGACCCTACAAAGATAGTAATGGAGATGCTTTGAAAACAATATGCCTTTGGAAGATATAGCATTTAAAAGATAGTCTATCTGAGTAGAGATAAAAGAATTAAGCTTTAGTATTGATACGGCAAAAATGAATTTAATATATTAAAAAGGTAGATTATAAAAATGCGTATAGCTTATATATAGGCATACCCTTTTGTCCGACAAGATGTTTATACTGTTCTTTTACATCTTATTCCATTGCACAGTGGAAGAAAGATACAGATACTTATATTGAAGCACTTTGTAAAGAGCTTATAGTCAGTATCAAAGATGTATGCGGACAAAAACTTCAAACAATTTATATGGGTGGTGGAACACCGACTTCACTTGAAGGATACCAACTATCAAAGATTTTAAATGTTGTAAAGAATAATTTTGATCTTTCAAACATTTTAGAATTAACTGTAGAGGCAGGGAAGGCCGGACAGTATAACAAGAGAAAAACTTGAAGCGTTAAAAGCGGCGGGATGGATAGAATTTCTATAAATCCACAAACTATGCAGCAAAAACGCTAGATCTTATGGACAGACAGCATACCATTAAAGATATATATGAAAGTTATAGGCTTGCCAGAGATGTCGGATTTGAAAAATATAAATATGGACTTTATAATCGGATTAAATGGTGAGACTTTGGAGGATGTTATTGACAGTTTTACCAAGGGTGAAAGTCATTTGATCCTGAATCTATTACCATACATTCTCTTGCATTAAAGAGAGCGCCAGGTTAAATATAGAAAATAAAAGAGAGATTATGGACAATGATCTTATTTTATCAATGATAAATATGGCAACAGATACCTGCGGTGATTTGGGACTGCAGCCATATTTATATAGACAAAAGAATATGGCTGGTAATCTTGAAAAATATAGGATTTTTCAAAAGCCGGGTAAAGAATGTCTCTAAATATATTGATTATGGAAGAAAAACAGACTATCATAGCTTGTGGAGCAGGCACATCAAGTAAGATAGTATTTGGTGACGGCAAGAATTGAGAGAATCGAAAATGTCAAGGATCCAAAACTATATAGAAAGACTTGATGAAATGATAATGAGAAAGGGAAAGTATGCATGGCATTGATTAAAAAAGGTGTCACAGGAATGAAGATATTCTCCTGAGGAAATGATTATCAGGGATTATTTGATAAATATAATAAAAAGACTTATGGAAGTTTTTGGCTTTACATCAATAGAGACTCCTGCTATGGAGCATATTGAAAAATCTTTTAAGTAAGCAGGGTGGTGACAATGAAAAGCTTATTTTCTAAAGGTTTCTAAAGAGGGAGAAAAAATTAAAAGCTTGATGATGTTAAGGATGAGAATGATTTGGTAGATGCAGGACTTAGATATGACCTTCACATTACTACTGCCAGATACTATTCAAATAATCAGGCAAATCTTCCAAATCCATTTAAAAGCATTGCAGATAGGTAATGTATATAGGAGCCGACAGACCTCAGAAAGGTAGATTCAGACAGTTTACGCAATGTGATATAGATATCCTTGGTGAGACTTCAAATCTTGCAGAAATAGAGCTTATACTGCTACAACCAAGGCGCTTAGTGAGATTGCAAAGGGAAAGAAGTTCACTGTAAGAATCAATGACAGACAGAATTCTTCTGGCAATGGCACTTTTTGCAGGCTATTCAGAAGATAATATAAGTAATGTATTTATTATCCTTGATAAGATGGATAAAATAGGACTTGAGGGCGTCAGAAAAGAATTGATAGAGCTTGACGGAGCAGATAAATGTGAGAAGTATCTAAATCTTTTTGATGGATTGTCTAATGATACAAAGGCTCTTTTATCTTTAAAGGAAAGTTTGAACGGATTTATTGAAGATGGTGTACTGGATAGCCTATCTGAGATAATGAATACAGTACTGGATGTAAAAGAAAAATGATTTTTCACTGGAGTTTGATCCCTACTTTGGTTCGTGGTATGGGATACTATACAGGAACGATCTTTGAAGTAAGTATGGAGGATTCTCGGGTTCAGTAGCAGGTGGCGGAAGATATGACAAGATGATTGGAAAATTCACAGGAAGTGATACACCTGCATGCGGTTTTTCTATCGGTTTTGAAAGAATCATCACAATACTATATGGACTCTAGGATTTAAGATACCTAATGAAAGTAAAAATTGCATTCCTTTATGAAAAGAACATTGATGCAAATGTATTAACATCTATATTAAAAGATGCATCAGCTCTTAGAGAAGCAGGAAATATCGTCTTGGTTTCAAAGATGAATAAGAATAAGAAGTTCCAAAAGAGGGGCTTGAAAAACAAGGATATATAGAATTTAAAAGAATTTTTATAGAGAAGCTTTAAAATAGTGAGGAGATAAAAATGGCAGAATCAATGCTTGGCTTAAAGAGAAGTCATAGATGTGCAGAGGTGGTCAATGCACCACTTGAAAATGAAGTTACAGTAATGGGCTGGGTTCAAAAGAACCGTAACAAAGGTGGAATTATATTCTGTGATTTAAGAGACCGTTCAGGTATTTTACAGATCATTTTTGAAGAAGATGAATGTGGCAGCGAAGTGTTTAACAAAGCAATGAAGCTTAAGCAGGAGTTCTGTATAGCTGTTACCGGGAATATTGAAAAAGAGAGATGGTGCTTTTTAATGAATCACTTGAGACCGGGGAGCTTGAGGTAAGAGCAAAGGGACTAAGGATACTTTCAGAGTCTGAGACACCTCCATTCCATATAGAGGAAGATTCAAAAACAAAGGAAGAGCTAAGATTAAAGTACAGATTCCTTGACCTTAGAAGACCTGACCTTCAAAGAAACCTAATGGTAAGAAGTAAGGTGGCTACAACTACAAGAAACTTTCTTGCAGAAAACGGATTTTTAGAGATTGAAACACCTACACTGATAAAGAGCTCACCTGAGGGTGCAAGAGATTATCTTGTGCTAAGCCGTATATCCGGGAAGTTTCTATGCACTTCCACAGTCACCTCAGCTTTTTAAGCAGCTTTAATGGTATCCGGATATGACAGATATTTCCAGCTTGCAAGATGCTATAGAGACGAAGATCTTAGAGCAGACAGACAGCCTGAGTTTACTCAGATAGATATGGAGCTTTCATTTGTTGATGTGGATGATGTTTTGGATGTAAATGAGAGACTCTTACAGAGACTTTTCAAGGATGTACTTAATGTTGATGTAAAACTTCCAATACAGAGAATGACATGGCAGGAAGCTATGGACAGATTTGGTTCAGATAAGCCTGACCTTAGATTTGGTATGGGAATTAAAGGATGTTTCAAAGTGTTGTTGCAAACTCTGAATTTGCAGTATTTAAGAATGCTTTGGCAGCCGGTGGCAGTGTAAGAGGTATCAATGCTACAGGCCAGGCAGGCATGCCAAGAAAGAAGATAGATGCTCTTGTAGAGTTTGTTAAGAGCTACAGAGCTAAGGACTTGCATATATGGCTATCGAGTCTGATGGAAATATCAAGTCTTCATTTGCAAAATTTATGACTGAATCTGAAATAGAAGGTCTTAAGCAGGCTATGGATGCTAAACCCGGAGATATGCTCTTCTTTGCTGCCGACAGCAATAAGGTTGTTTAGGGATACTCTTGGTGCTCTAGAGTTGAGCTTGCAAGTCAGCTTGGACTTTTAAAGAAGGATGACTACAGATTCCTTTGGGTTACAGAATTCCCACTTCTTGAGTGGTCAGAGGAAGAAAATAGATTTAAGGCAATGCATCATCCGTTTACTGCACCTATGGATGAGGATTGGCAGTATATGATTCAGATCCGGGTAAGTGAGGCAAAGGCTTATGATATTGTACTTAACGGTACTGAGATAGGTGGAGGTTCAGTAAGAATTCACCAAGGTGATGTTCAGGCAAAGATGTTTGATGTACTTGGACTTTCAAAAGAGTTGCACAGGAAAGATTCGGTTATCTTCTTGATGCGTTCAAGTATGGCGTACCACCTCATGCAGGACTTGCTTATGGTCTTGACAGAGTGGTAATGCTTATGGTTGAGGCTGACTCTATAAGAGATGTTATTGCATTCCTAAAGTAAAGGATGCGTCAGATCTTATGACGAATGCTCCTGATAAAGTGGATGATGCACAGCTTAAAGGAACTTGGACTTATAATAAAGAGCGAATAGTAAACTTAATATTTATGCTGTTGTGAGGGATTATATGGAAGATGTAAAGATACTGGTAGTTGATGATGAAGCCAGAATGAGAAAACTTGTAAAAGATTTTTCTCTATTAAAAAGGATTTATAGTTTTGGAAGCTGAAGATGGTGAGGAAGCTTTGAAAGTCTTTGATTCTAATAAGGATATAAAGCTTATTCTATTAGATGTAATGATGCCAAAACTTGACGGCTTTGAGACATTAGAAGTTATAAGACAGTATTCCAAAGTACCGGTTATGATGTTGACTGCAAGAAGTGAAGAAAGAGATGAGCTTGAAGGATATAAGCTTGGGATGGATGAATATATTACAAAGCCTTTTTCACCTAAGATACTTGTAGCCAGAGTTGAGGCAGTACTTAGAAGAACTTTTGGTGAGTCCGAAGAAAAACTTATAGCCGGTGCGATTGAGATAGATAAGATTGCACGCAGTGTTTATATAGATCAAAAGCCGGTTGAACTCAGTCTAAAGGAATATGAGCTTTTGACATATTTTATTGAAAATAAAGGAATTGCACTGTCCCGTGAAAAGATTCTCAGTTCAGTATGGAACTATGACTATTTTGGAGATGCCAGAACCATTGATTACCCATGAAAAAATCTGTGCCAAGATGGGTGAGTGAGGTGACTATATCAAAACTGTATGGGGCATGGGATATAAGTTTGAGATAACGCCATAAATATACAAATCATATAAATATTATACAAATATAGATAAGGAGCATTTGAGGACAAAGATAAGGACAAGATATGCACTCAAGTCCTACAGGAAGAATGCATGTTGGAAATCTTAGAACCGCATTGTATGCGTATTTAATTGCAAAGCATAAGGGTGGAGATTTTTCTACTTAGAATAGAAGATACAGATCAAAGAAAGATAGTGTCGAAGGTGCCACAGAGATCATCTATAGAACATTGGCAGAAACAGGGACTTATACATGATGAAGGTCCTGATAAGGATGGAGGTTGTAGGCCATATGTACAAAGTGAAAGACAAAAACAGGGCTTTACCTTGAGTATGCCAAAAAGCTTTATAGAAAAGAAGCAGGCATACTATTGTTTCTGTACTCCTGAAAGACTGAATTCACTCAGATCAAATGTGAATGGAGAGGAAATCATGAAATATGATAAGCATTGCCTTTCACTGTCTGAGGAAGAATAAAGAAAAATCTTGAAAGCGGTATGCCATATGTAATCCGCCAAAATAATCAACTACTGGTACAACATCATTCCATGATGATATTATGTGATATTACAGTAGATAATTCAGAACTTGATGATATGGTACTATAAAGTCTGATGGATATCCCTACTTATAATTTTGCTAATGTTGTGAATGACCATCTTATGGGAATCACATCATGTTGTAAGAGAAATGAGTATCTTTCATCATCACCTAAGTACAAACCGATTATAAGGGAGGCATTTGGCTGGGATGTACCTACATATATTCACTGTCCTTTGATAACAAATGAAGAGCATAAAAAAACTTTCAAAGAGAAGTGGGCATTCCTCATTTGAGGATCTTATTGAACAGGGTATGTATCTGAGGGCTATAGCAAACTTTGTAGCCTTTACTTGATGGTCACCGGAAGATGATAAAGAAATATTCTCATTAGATGAGCTATAAAGGCATTTTGATTATAAGCATATTTCGAAATCACCTACAGTCTTTGACATGGTTAAACTTTCTTGGATGAATGGCGAGTATTTAAAGAATATGAGCGAGGAGGATTTCTTTATACTTGCAGAACCTTATATTAAGGAAGTGATTAAAAAGCCTCTTGATTTAAAGAAGATTTCAAATATGGTTAAGACTAGAATAGAAGTTTTGCCACAGATTGCTTCACATATTGATTTCTTTTGAGGAATTGCCTGAGTATGACATGAAATGTATACATAAGAAGATGAAAACCAACTCTGAGAATTCATTATCTCTTTTAAAAAGAGGTATTGCCACTGCTTGAAAATACAGATGATTATACAAATGATAATCTTTTTGCTATCTTGCAGGAATTTGGTAAAGGAGCATGAGTATAAGACAGGATTTGTTATGTGGCCGATAAGAACAGCACTCAGGAAAAGCAAATGACTCCTGCCGGTGCAACAGAGATTATGGAAGTTCTTGGGAAAGATGAATCAATAAGAAGGATTAAGATTGGAATTGATAAATTACAGTAGTAATCAAAAGAAAAGCCATAGAGCATGGGGCAGGTCCCTTTAATGGTATGGCAGGTCCCGCTCCGGAAAACCTTTGTGATCACACATAGAATAAAAATATCTTATAGAGGGTGGGTATAAACCCGGCCCATATTTTAGTTTGTAACCTTTTTCAAGGGTCTGAAAGCTAAGGAAATGAAAGACAGATTTGAAAGACTCTACAACAAAAGCCTTGTAACTTTTTGGTACATTCCATTCAGTGTCAGCCTCTTAAAGACCGCCTATGGTTTTACATCTGAACAGATTGCCTCTAGATGAGCTAAGGTATTCACCTATAGAAAGACTTGATAAAGAAAACTCTATTATGAATGAGGACATTAACAATCTATCAGGTAATCTTTTTAAATGAAATAGCACTTAAAAACAGGACAATATCAACATAAAAATTATTATTCAAACAGTATTGCAAGTGATGTTTTTAAAAATTATATAGAGAGTATGAGGCTGCACTTGAAGTAAACAATAAATTGACCTTGAAAGATATGCTTTCCGACATATGAGCTTTTAAAATGGAAGGAAGGATATTTTAGAGGCAATACAAAACAGATATAGATATATTTTAGTAGATGAATTTCAGGATATAAATGCAATATAATATCATAAAACTTATAGCTGGGAAAAGATCAAAACATTACAGTTGTAGGATGATGATCAGTCCATATATAGATTTAGAGGGCTAGACCTGAGATAATGTTCGGTTTTGAAAGAGACTTTAGAAATGTTTCAAAAAGTTTTTCTTGATATTAACTTCAGATCCAGTACTCAAATAGTTGATGCTTCAACTAAACTTATATCATTTAATAGTAAGAGATTTCCAAAAACTTTTACAGCAAAGAATGGATCTGGAGCACCTGTATCTGTGATAGAATTTAAAAATCCATTTTCTGAGGTAAATACTATAGTTAATGATATCAGGGGAATATATAAAGCAAATCAGGATATAAATAATATTGCAGGTGCTTTATCGCACTCAACCTTTCCCCAAGGCTTTTAATAGAAAGAATGATGAAAAACAATATTCCTTTTACTATTAGAGATGCTATACCAAATCTTTTTGAACATTGGGTGTCAAAGGATATTATATCCATATAAAACTTGCTCTAAATATGGGAAATAAGACAGATTTGCTTCGTATTTCAAACAAACCCTAAACCGATATATAAGCTAGGATTCACTTTCCTCATCAAAGGCAACATTGAGACTTTATTTGACTATTACGAGGATAAAAAGCTACATGATCAAGAGAATAATAGAACTTAGAGACATTTAAGAACCATAAAGAATTTGAAACCTTCGACGCTCTTTAGATATATAAGGACTGTAGTAGGATATGATGAGTATATATAGAAGAGTATTGTGATATGAATGGTATAGAAAGTGATGACTGCTATACTATTTTAGGCGATTTTGGAAAACAGTGCGTCTGAGTATAATACATTTAACGACTGGTTTGTTCATCATGGAAGAGTATAAGAAAGAATTAATTGAGTCGAGAAAAAGTCGAATGAGAATGATAATGGTGTAAGACTTAGTGACCTTTCATTCCTCAAAGGGTTGGAATTTGATATTGTTTATATTATAGATGTAAATGAGGGGCAGTGTACCTTATAAAAAGCAAAAGGGTGTTGATGAGATTGAGGAAGAACGAAGGATGTTCTATGTTGCAATGACAAGAGCCAGACAGAAGCTTTTTATTTGTTACTGTAAGGAAAATTTTGGAAAATCCATTGGAAAGTCAGAATTTATAATAGAACTTTCTTCCAATGTTGTCATAGAGAGGTATATATGATAAAGAAATTCAGTCATTCTCTGCGTGATGAAGATAACATTAATAATATTGATTCTTATTTCGATACTATTACTTTCCATAGGTATTTTAAATAATTTTGGACTGATTATGGTTTTATCAAAATGAAAAGGTAAGTGAGATAAAGGAGGCATACATTAAAATAGATGATGAGGTGATGAAAATTGGATCCTCAGGCCAGCATATCATTGATGAAAAGTAGTGATAAATCTGTTATTAATGAAGACTTAAAAATATTATTATGGATTATTCAAATAAATATAACATAACCATTGCTTTGGTAGACTTTTTACAAATAAGGCCATATATTCCTCAGCAAGAGAGGTGACGGTCTGATAAGCTGAATTCAAGACGGTTTCATAGGTAATAAATATCAAAAATATATTATATAAAAATGATAATTATGCCATTATACTTCATCAGACTATGCAAAGAGTTCCTTTATAGAAGGATTTGGATATTGTAGCGACAATCAGACCATAGTTATTATGTCCATCTGGTAGCCAGTTTGAAAAGAAAGTGTAAATATATCAAACAGATTTCTTATATATATGGCAATTATCGGTTTTATTATCACTGTAATCTATGAGCCTTTGTCATTGCAAAGATGATTACACAGCCTATTTTCACAGCTGGCTGGAAATATCAAATAAAATGGGAAAGCTTGATTTTACTGCAAGTATAACGAAACAGAAGTGATGAAATACAGACACTTGGTCAAAATATGAACTTTATGTCAGACAGGCTCAAAAATGCAATAGAGGAGCTGCAAGAAGCAAATGAGCTTCTAAAAGAAGATATTAAAAGAAAAGAAGCTATAGATGAGATGAGAAAGGATTTTTATTGCCAATTGTCTCGATAGAGCTAAAAAACCCTATTGCACTTTATTCAAGGATATGCAGAAGGACTGAAATGAAGGATTATGGAGGATGAGGAGAGCAGAAAGTACTATGTTGAGGTAATAATGGATGAAAGTGAAAAGATGAATAAGATGGTAAAACAGCTTCTTACACTTTTCTTCACTTGAGTCAGGAAACAGTATCTTACATGAGGAAAACTCAATGTCACATCACTTATTACTAGTCGTTTTAGGATCAATATCAATACTTATAGGTGAGAAAAAATGTAAATATTATATTTGACTCCACTAAGGATATATATGTTTGCTGATGAATTCAAGATAGAAGAAGTAATCACAAATTATATCAGCAATGCAATATACCATGTAAAGGACTTTGGAGAAATTAAAATTAATGTATTCTATGATAGTGATAGTATAATTTTTAGTGTCTTTTAACACAGGAAAAGTCTATCCCTGAAAAGGATATAAGCAATGTTTGGGAAAAAGTTCTTTAAGGTAGATAAGGCACATTCAGAGCGTATGGAGGCAGCGGTATTGACTTTCCATAGTCAAAGGCAATAGTTGAAGCATCATAATGGTAGTGTTGCTCATATATATCAGATGGTGTAGAGTTTAGCTTTAAGATACCAAAGGCATAGATATGACAATTGATGAATTTAATATAAAAATAATAATAAGCAAAGATATGGTTTCACTACAGGCACTACAGCAACTGCTGCTGCAATAGCTTCAACATATCTTTATCTAAATGAAAAAAGGATATAGTGGATGTAGAGCTTCCTATAGGTATAGCACTTAGTGTGCCAATAGAGTACTCACAAAAATCAGAGGATAACTTAGTATATCAGGTGTAATAAAGTATGCCGGAGATGATCCTGATGTTACTGACGGAGCTTTAATTAGTGCTAAAGCTGGAATTTATAAAAATGAGAATACTTTGATTTTCGTTTCTTTGCCGGAGAAGGTGTGGGTACATTTACAAAAAGACGGCCTTGCGTTACCTAAAAGGGTGAACCCGCAATCAACCCTGTTCCAAGACAGATGATAATTGACAATCTTTCCAAAGTTTTAGAAAACACTAATTTCTGTGGTATTATAAATATCACCATCAGTGTAAAAAGATGGAGCTGATATTGCCAAAAAGACATTTAATGAAAGGCTTGGCATTGTTGGCGGTATTTCAATTCTTGGTACTTCAGGTCTGGTGTTACCTATGAGTAAAACTGCACTTTTAGAAACTATAGGCTGATATAAAGTTTAGACTAAAAATTCAATAGATAAAAAGATATACCTTTTCCCCGGAATATAGGTGCAAAATTCTAGAGAATAACTTTACCATTAGCAGTAGTGAAGTAGCAATAATTAGTAATTTTATTGGTGAAAGCATTGACTATGCCATATCAAATGATGCAAAGGAGATTATTCTATGTGGAGATATTGGCAAGTTAATAAAACTATCAGGTGGAATAATGAATACACATTCAAATGATCTCAGATTCACGCCTTGAACTATTGATAGCTGCTATAATCAAATTAGCTTTAAGAGAAGAGTATGAATTTTATATTACTGGAGTCTATTGTTTCAAAGGTACTTGAACAAAAACTACTACAGGTGCTATAGCAGTAATAAAAAAGAAAATAGACTAGAAAAATGTTTTGATATAATTTGCAAAATCAAATGTCTTTACTATGCCTATAATCGTGCATTTAAAGCTGAAATTTTTTAATAAAAAACAGATTTGCAAAATATTAATGAATTCAAAAACAGTTTTAAAATTAGAATTGTCTCATTTAGTGACAATGTGACAATCATAGATACAGGAGATCTTATATGAGTATAACTATGGTATAGGTGTAGGACCGGGTGATCCGAGCTAATGACCATAAAGGCGTTAAATACTATACAAAAATAATATGTTTTGCAGGTAAGAGTGAAGATAGCTCCATTGCCTTTAGTATTGCAAAAGTGATGCCGAGATTACGCAAAAGAAGAAAGTCTGTATTGATTTTCCAATGACTAAAGATCAGTATGTCTTGGAAGAAGCTGTCTGAAATAGCTGAACAGATAAAGTCATTATTAAAAAGATGGAGATGAAGCTCTTCTCACTCTTGGTGATCCCGGAATATATGCAACATATTCATATATTGCAGATAGGCTAAAAACGAAGATGTAAAGGTTGTGACTATCGCTGGTATAACATCATTTAGTGCAGCTGCCGCCAAAGCTTGGCATACCCTTAACATTGGCAGATGAGGGTCACATCATACCTTCTTCCTACTCATTTAAAGGGCCTTTCAACCTTAGTGGTACTTTTGTTTTATGAAATCAGGAAAAGCCATGAAAATCTAGTTGAATATATCAGGTTTAAAAAGCCTCACTGTGAGGTTTATATGGTTGAAAAACTATGGTATGAAGGATGAAAAGAGTCTTTGTAGGTATGAAAATCTTCCAAAAAGTAGCGGATATTTCACAACTATTATTGTAAGGGAGTTAAAATGAAACAAAATTATATAATAGGTATGGGACACGTAAGCTACGAACAGATGACAGTTGGAAGCTATTAAAAATCAAAGAAAGTGACATTGTAATAGGTTATACAGTTTTATGCACTGAACTTATAAAGGATATATGGCCTGATAAAGAATGTATGTCCACACCCTGTGACTAAGAATATGAAAGATATGTCCTTGCATTTTGAGGAGGCAAAATGATAGGGAAAGACTGTGCTATGGTCTGTTCCGGTGATGCGGAGTATATGGTTTTAAACCGGTTTAATGCGCAGTATAGCACCTGATTATAGAAGTTGCGTAAGTACTATGGCAGGAGTTACAGCAGCTATTTCAGGTGCTGCAATAATTGGTGCACACTTATACATCACTTTGCATGTAATAAGTCTAAGTGATCTTTTGACTCCCATCAGGAGAAGATGGAAAGAAGACTGAGATGTGCAGCTATAGGAGATTTTTGTTGTCTATAACGGTAGTAAAAACGTGCAGATTATTTGTAAAGACATGATTAAATTCTTCTAAGGTATAAGAATGAGAAGACTCCATATTGTATAGCAAAGAATATAGGCAGAGATGGCAAGGATATACAATTTATAGTCTTTTAGAGCTTAAGGATATAAAAGTTGGTATGTTTGAAACAGTATTCATAGGTAATTCTATGACAAAAGTAATTGATAATAAAAAGTGGTTACACCTAGAGGATACTCTAATGGTGATGTTCTTATATTTGGAGGTACAACTGAGGGAAGAGAACTTGCTATATTTTGTGATAGTCTTAGAATACCTACTATGCTTTGTGTAGCTACAGAATATGGAAAAAGTTCTACCAACTTTTTAAATTTGTTAAAGTCAGTGATAAAAAGATTAAATATAGATGAGATAATATCAATTGTAGGAATAATGATATATTATATGTCATAGATGCTACATCCATATGCCCATGAAGTTTCGAAAATAGTAGCAGCTATCAGTCAGTTGGAGAGAAGTAAAACTTCTAAAAATAAAACGTGAAGATATGGACATTGCTTTGAATGGAGCACTTGAATTTTCAAGCAATGCTGAGGCTGTTTCTTATCTTTTTAAATACAGATGGAAATATTTTACTGACAACTAGGTAGTAAGGAAATAGCTGCATTCAGTGAACTTTCATATCGAATATTTCCCAGAGTGCTTCCAAAGTGTTGACTCTATAAATGCTGTATATCTGCCGGCATACCTTCAAAAATATTATATCAATAGCCCTTTTTCAAAAATTTGAATGAAGCAATTATAAAAGAGTTTGATTGCAAATATATTGTGAGTAAATTATCCGGTAGAAGTGAGGCTTTTGAGGAAAAATTGAAGCTGCAAAAACTACAGATTGTATTCAATAATTATTATGCCAAGACTGAAATCAAAGGTATTTCTGTAGAAAGAGTGCAGAGTGGAATTAGAAAAGTTATATAAAATCATTAAAAATAGAGTATAAATATGAGAAATATAAATCTTGTCGGAATAGGGCTTGGAAATCCTAATCTTCTTACAAAAGGCAGCCTATAAAAGCAATAGAAAGTTCAAATATTATAATAGGTGCAAGAAGGATAGTAGAAAGTATTAAAGAAGATTTTGCAGACAAGCTATACTATATAGAATATAATACAGAAAAATTCTTGAAATTATAAAAGAGAATATAGGCAATGAAATAGCCGTAGTATTTAGTGGTGATATTTCACTTTTCTAGCGGAGATATTAAGCTATTTGAAAGACTAGAATGCCGCAATAGAAGATAAGAAAGTCTTCAAAGATTGTAAAAGATTAATACATTCCAGGAATATCAAAGCTTAAAGCTATTTATGTGCAAAAACAAATACTGATATTTCAAAGGTGAAGATACTATCATTCCATGGTAAGGAAGAGCTTTATACCACATATCGACTCAAATGAATATACTTTTTATAATCACTTCTAAAAGCTGATGGGGTAAAGAAGATTTGTAGAAAACTTATCAATTTGGGATTCTTTGAACTTGATATAATTTTAGGAGAAAATCTATCTTATGATAATGAAAAGAATAACAAAAGGCAAAATGCATCAAAGTTTTTGGATATGGAAATATCTGATCTAAACTGCATAGATCATATCAAATCCTGATGCTGATAAATCTATTAGCTTTTGGACTTTCTGATGAATATTTGTCAGGGATAAAGTTCCGATAACAAAACTGAGGGTCAGGGCAATAATAATGAGTAAATTAGATATTCAAACTGATAGTATTTGCTATGATATCGGAGCAGGTAGTGGTTCAGTAAGTATCGAAATGTCAAGACTTGCCTATGATGGAAAGGTGTATGCCATAGAGAAAAATCCTCTAGCAGTTGAACTTATACAAAAGAATATTCATAATTTCAGTGCTGAAAATATAGAACTTGATACGATCAAAAAGCACCTGACGGACTTGATAATATAATTAATGCTGATAAAATATTTATAGGTGGTAGCGGTGGAGAGCTTATCAGTATGATGGAAATGATATTTACATCGAAAAAGAATCCTACAATTGTAATTTCAGCTATAACTATGGAAACTATTGCTCAGATAACGGATATTGTAAAAATCGTAAAAGAAAAAAGGTTATGATACAGAAATTACAGCTATTAATGTTTTCAAAGTCAAAAGAAGTAGGCCCACTACAATATGATGATGGCACAGAATATGGTTTTTATTGCCAAAATTTGGTGGAAAATATGAAAAGGTGGAAATTAAAATATATTATTAGATGTAATAATTATGGCTTTTTGAATTGATTTTTATCAATAGCAAAAACAACTTATCGGAGGTTTCTATGAGTGTATTAGAACAGCTACAAACAAGAATTAAATCTGAAAATTTAGATGACAGAGCTAGGAATTTTATTTGTCCAATATTTCAAATCTGGATATGAAAAAGTTACAGGCAATACTTGATCTTGTAATAAAGATGGACAATGCCGGTTTTAGAAATAATATACCTAAGCTGCGTACAGTGAAGTTACAGAGAATATTCCACAATTTGCCAGAATGTCAGTATTTAAAGAAATGCAAAAGATAGTAAGAGATATTGAAGGCACTCTAGATCTTGCAGATGACTTTTATGAAGAAGATAATGAGTTATTAAAAAGTTTAATAACTGCTTTAGTGATGAAGAAGCTAATAGATTTTTACAAATTTATACAAAAGGCTGTAATATCAAGGTTTTTATAGTTTTCTTGACGAAGAAACCCTAGGTTAGATGATGATGATTTAAACTGGGTACTACTGAAACAAAAAGCTGATGGAAGTCATAGTGAGAGGATTATTGAAGGCTTTCTTGAAGATGACTTCAACGAAGATGATTTTGACTGGGAGAGTGAAAATGAATTTTGAAGAGCTTATTAAAAATATAAAGAGAAAAATATAGTAAAAACTTTCTAAGAAGCTGGCAAAGAGTTTTGCAATTACAAGAAGTAAAGATTTAACCAATCTATATGAATTAGCTTTTTGATTTGTATATTTATGGTTACAAAGTTGAGATCTTAAATATATATAATCTTGTAAACATAGATATACCAACAAAAGATTGATTTTAATATCTGGACATGGATCTTAGCTATATGGGGCTTATAGGCGTATATCTATGAAGCAGAAAGTGAGATATCTAAAAAGATGAGATTGTTGCAAATATGAAAAAGGTATATTCAGTACCTAGGACTACAGAAGACACAGAGGAATCTACCTGGAAATTTTTATACTAAGATTGCCGGAAGACAAACACTGGAATCTGTATGCAATATAGCAGAAATTGAAAGAGCAATAGAAAGTGGCAACAAAACATCTGAGGAGCATATAGATTTTTCAGGGCTTTGTAGGGATGATTTCACATGGTGTAACAGATTTTATCCACATTTAGTTGAGAAATCATGATAAACTTGAAGAAAAATAAAGGAATATATCGAGTATCTCAATAAATAGTCATTGAATAATTTTAAAAATCAAAGTGGCGTATTACTTTTATTGTAATAATGTCACTTTGATTTTCAAAATTTAATAAAATATTTTTCCGGAACCATTGCAGCGTGGACAATCTGTATTAGGTCCCAGAAATTCAATCTTTTGCCTGTGCTCTACAATCAGGACATACTTGAGATGACTGGCAACTGCATCGTTTCATATCATACTCACTTAGTGAATTTTTCCACATTTTGGACATGTCCAAGTCATATTGCTAAACCCTCCTCTATAATTAATAATCTAATTTCACTCTATAACTCTTTTTGAGTACTAGGTATTTACGATGATATGTTTTAGTTACTCTTTTTGTCAATATAGTATAAGTAAAAATAAATTTCAACACTCCCAGGATATTATTTAACACCATGGATTCACTAGTAAAAATCTATGAATTCAACTTAAATATATAGAAAAATAAGCTTTATAAATGTTATAATATTAGCAATGTATACCTTGATCATCTATTCTAGATAAGATAGTTGCAATTAATGCTAGTTTATTGAAGAGGTTTTTATATATAAATAGTGAAAGAGGGAGTGGTATAAAAGGAGTATATAAAATTCTAAATTTTTATTTAATATTTTATGATATCAAGAAGTTTTTAAAGTTTATATGTAATATTTTTATGGGAGGATCTTAGTATGAATAGTCGAGGTTAAAAAAGTTTTTATTAGTTTTTCACAATGTTATTTACTTTTCAGTTCTTTTGTTCCGGCTGTGTCAAAATGATGAGCAGGCAGCAAAGGCAGTTACACAGAAATATTTTAATTCTGTTAAGTCAGGGAGATGTGGATGGAGCCATCAAATGTTTTTACACCTGCTTTTTCAGGAGCAATATGCTGCACTTGTTGCAATAGGTGGACAAATGAGCGAATATTTTTGACATGGACGAAGTGATCTATTAGGTGGTCTTATGTCTTACGCCAATCAAAATGCATATAAAGATTGTAAATTTACAGCAGATGAAGTTTCATTTACAAATGATAGTTATAGATAGAGCAACAGTATATCGTAACAATTAGTGGTGCAGGTGGAGATATTCCAAGTGAAACTTCAGTTATAGTTGTAAAATATGATGGAAAATGGTATATAGAGCAATAAAATTCGGGATAAATAAATCTTGTTTTTATAGGTATAATTAGAGCTTGCCACATCATGGTGAGGCTCTTTATTTAATAATATTTTATTATATAATTTTTCTGTACATATTATAAAAAGACATCATCACAAATGAACTCTACTAATAGCCTTTATGGTTTTCGGCAATGAAATCAGGTAGTGGAAAAACTCTTATTACTTTTAGGGCTTATCAATACATTTAGTGAAAGTATTTCTATATACAAAACAGGTCCTGACTACATAGATACTATGTATCATGGATAGGAGGTAGTTACTCAACAAAATCTGGATCCGTTCTTCCTTGAGCCTGATTTTTAGGCCAAAATGAACTTAAAAACTTGTTTTATAGGAACTTTACAGGTGATACAGCCATCATAGAGGAGCAATGGGACTTTTTGATTGGAGTATATGGTGAAGGAAAGATGTAGTGCACTGTGTAGTATCGGAAGAGATAGGTATTGATGTAGTTTTAGTGTTAGATATAGATGAAATTGAGGACTAGGTGAATATCTTAAAAAGTTTTCTCACCTTGTAAAAGCTGTAATAATAAATAAAGGCCTCTTGACTATGATATAGATTTATTGAAAGAAAAGATAAATAAAATTAAATCTTATATTACTTGGATTCTTATATTTTGATGAAAGCTACCATATGAGAGCAGACACTTGGGACTTTTATGAGCCACAAAAGATATATTTAAAATAGTAGATAAGGTATCTATTGAGCTATCAAAACATTTGGATTTTGATGTTTTAGAAAATTTTAGAATAAATATAGACGCTACCACATCAACCAAATACTAAATTTTGACAAGCCTAAATACAGACTTGCTTTTGCCTATGATGAGGCCTTTTCATTCACATATACAGAAAATATATGTGTACTAAAAGAATATGGCTTTGAAATAGTGAAAATTCAGTCCCATACATGATGTAAGAAACTTCCGGATAATATATCTGCTATCTGGCTGTCAGGTGGTTATCCTGAACTTTATGCGAAAAGAGTTATCTTCAAACACTCAATGTTAAATAGTATAGCTTTGGCAGAGAATATACCTATTATTGCCGAATGTGGGTGGCTTTATATATTTACATCAGAGTTTTGAAAAATAATAATGGAAGCTTTTACAGAGCGTAGGGGCAATAGATGGAAGAGTTTTAAAACACCAAAACTTGTAAGATTTGGATATATAGAGATGAAGCAAAGTCTGACAGTATATTAATGAAAAAGAACCAAAATTCGCAGCCATCAGGTTTCATTACTATAACTCTACAAATAATGGTGAGTATGCTCATGCTTTGCTTAAGGCAAATAAAAGCAAAGAATGGAGATGTATAAATGCAAATAAAAATATATTTGGGATTTCACATATATATCTACGTGGCTATGAATTTTTAATAGAAATTTGTTAAATATTTAGAGAGGAAAAACTCAATGTATAATCTACCGGTTTTAACAAATATACAAAATGAGTTATTGGAAAGGCTTAAAAAACTTTTATCCGGTATTACAAGCACTTCAATCGAATATAAAAATATGGCTAAAAAACATTGGGACAGTATTGCAAAGCCACTGGACAGTTTGGGAGGATTTTGAGAAGATATTTTCAATATCTGCAATCTCTGAAAATGAGATTCTAACATAGATATGTAACTGTTATGTGTGCCGATAATGGAATAGTGGAAGAGGGTATATCACAATCCGGTAAGGAAGTTACTCTGGCTGTTACAAAAAGTATGGCCCTTGGAACTTCAAGTATTTCTGTCCTATGTAAAAGTACCGGTTCTGACGTTTGATGATAATCGATATGGGTATGATAGCTTTGGTACAGATATCTACTCAATGGGTGTTATTAATCACAAGTTAATACATAAACAATAATTTTCAAAAAGAAAAGGCAATGCCTTTGATATACACTAAAGAGCATTACTAGGTATCGAGATAGTAGAAAATTTAAAAGAAAGCCATGTATCTATAATAGATACAGGTGAGATGGGTATGGGAATACATAACATCTTCAGCACTTTCAGCAGCGCTTTAGATTTATCTGTAGGAGATGTGACCGAAGAGGTGCAGGCCTTAATAATATTAAATTAAAAGAAGATAGATATATAGATAAAAGCATAAATAAATATGGCTTTTAAGATAAACTCTTTTTAGATTCCATAAAAATCAAAAGATTTAAATATTAGAATAATATCAATACTCGATCTACCATCATCACTTGGTGGATTGGATATTGCTGCTCTTACCGGAGTTTTTAGGAAGTGCCATATATAAATCACCTGTGGTTAGTAGATGGTGTTCAAAGTTGCAGCCCTTTTAGCTTATTTTATAACCACTTTGTCAAGAATATATGATTGCCTCACATCCTAAGTCATGAACCTGTAGCCGGTAGTAATATTTGATGTTTTAGGTCTAAACTGGGTTATAGAGGCCTCATTGGCCCTGAGAAGGCAGTGGGATGTGCTATGTTATACCTTTACTTGATCTATAGCAAATATTTATACAAAGAATGCTTCTGACATAAAGATAGAAGAGTATAAAGACTTTGTATGATAGTTTATATTTATGGTGGAGTAGCCAGTGGAAAATCCAATATGCTGAGGAAATTATATCTAAAAGTTTTAACAATAAAAATATCATTGTCTATGGAAAACATTGGAAATGTTGCAAGCAAAAGGATAGAAAAACATCTTTTACAAAGGGCTGACAAAATTTTACTACTGTTGAAGAGACAAAGAAATCACAACATTTAAATGTGTCTTTAAATAATAATATTTTATTGGAGGATTTGACGAATCTTTATCAAATAATATTTCTCGATAAATACGGTATGAAAAGTGACTTCAAAGAGATTACAGAAAGATTTTTCTGATATAATTGAGCTTGAAAACAGATGTAACTCTGTTTTTATGTAGGAATGATATATTTTCTACCAAAAGAAATCAAAAGTAAGGAATTGGATATCTTTATAGATTGTCTTTTTACTTACATAAAAATAATAGAGGTATCAGATAGGGGTGGTAGAGGTAGTTTATGGTCTACCATATAATAGAAAATTAAAATGATAGATATAGTAAAGTCAATGGCAATCACCTTTGATGTATTCAAAAACTTCCTTAAGAAGTTTTAATTGGGAGAAATATGAAATATTGCCTTTTATTCTCTTTGCCCTATGGCAGGTTTGGTAGAAGGGATGATTATATTTTCTATATATATAAGCAAAGTCAATCATATATTAGTTTGAGCATTCCTCACTGTGCTTCCTATTTATATACAGGTGGCATACATATGGACGGATTTTGGACACAATGGATGCTCTTGGATCAAATCAGGATAAACAGCTCGCTATACTAAAGGATTCAAACTCCGGGGCATTTTGCTATAACTGGTGGTTTGGTATATATTATTGTATTTTTGCAGCAATGCTCCATTAATAACATCACAAAAATATATATACTTGCTATTTCATACATTCTCATAAGAGCCTACAGTGCATTGTCCTGATAGTTTTTAAAAATGCCAGAGGAAGCGGACTGGCTTTCGCATTCTCTGACAATAGCTTTATATATACAAATAGAGTAGTATTACTTATATTTTTATTGTAATCAGTAGTGTAGCTATGATTATAGTAAATGTGAATTATGGTTTATTATGTGTAATTGCCACATATTTAGTTTTTATATTATAGAGTGAAATCTTTTGAATTTGGGGTATTACAAGTGATTTGGCAGGTACTTTTTACAACTGGCTGAGCTGGTTGTTGTTTTAGTGCTGTACACTTTGCACCTTAAAGAAATGATTCATTATTTTGCATTTTATTTGTGGTTTTATATTAGACTTCTTTCTTATAGATATTCAGGAGTTCCACATCTTGTGAGATTTATGGGATGTAGTATTTCAGGTCTTGAATAGAAAAGCTTTTAAATCAAGACTAGGACAATTATTCTCAGGTTTTCTTATTGTAATTTTCAATATTTTAATTTGGGAGGATTTTTGGCATATTTTATTGATATGTTATATACAGAATAAATTATATTTTGGGCTTCATAATCGAAACTTTTCTATTCTTTCAAATATTTGCAAAGGCTTCTCTAAAATGTGAAAGTATGAAAGTATATAATGCCTTAAGTTCGGTGATATAGACAGCTCAAGAAAAGCTCTTTCTATGATTGTCGGAAGAGATACTGAAAATTTGGATTTTGAACAAATTACAAAAAGCTGTTATAGAAACTGTAGCTGAAAATATGTCTGACGGCATTAGAAAGCACCTTGGCTTTACGCTACTTTGGGAAGTGTTATATCTCTATAATATGGAGTTTTCATAGCTGATTTTAGTATTACCTGTTATATATAAAACTATAAATACAATGGATTCTATGATAGGATACAAAAAGTGAAAAGTATATTTATATAGGAAAGATAGCAGCCAGACTTGATGATATTGTAAATTTTTGCCGGCACGATTCTCAGCATTTACACTGCTTTTTGTGATATTCTTTTATTTCTATAGTAAAATCTGAATTCAAAATATTTACAAAATCTGTAAAAGCTTTTTGTAAATATAGATATATCTCACTCCAGTCCAAATGCAGGTCAAACTGAGAGTGTTATTGCCGGTGATACAAAGTTATTTGGTGATGCTTTTTACTTTGGTAAACTGGTAAAAAGAGAAGTATTGGAGATGGTCGAGACAAAGGTAAATATCGAGGATATCATAGTTATAAAACAATATCATATCTGGCCTATGTAGTATTACTGATAATTAATTTAATAATTGTACAGTATCTTTATTTTATAGGTGCAGGTGCAGGAGATCCAGAGCTTTTAAACTCATTAAAGGTAAAAGAATAATTGACAGCTCTGATGTTATCATTTATACAGGTTCTCTTGTAAACAAGGATTTATTCAATGATATAGTGCAGAAATTATTAATTCTGCTTATCTAAATTTGGATGAAGTATTAAAATTATATTTGAATCAAATGAAAAGGGACTAAGCATAGCCAGAGTACATACCGGTGACCCGTCTATGTATGGAGCTATAAGAGAACAGATGGTGGCTCTTGATATGGCAGGTATTGAATATGAGGATACCGAGTAAGCTCTGTCTTTGCTGTGCAGCTGCATTAAGAGAGAATCTACTTTGCCGGGTATTACACAAACTCTAATACTAACTAGAATGGCAGGGAGAACTCCTGTGCCGGAATCTGAAAGTATTGAAAATCTTGCAAAAATACAGGCAAGTATGGCTATATTCTTAAGTATTGCAAGTATTGATGAACTTACTAAAAGTTGATGACCTCATTCTGAGGACACTCGGCAGCTGTAGTATATAAGGCCAGTTGGGAAGATCAAAAATTATAATATCTACACTTAAAAATATTGCAAAGAAGTAAAGAAGCAGATATCAATAAAACTGCTCTTGTATATGTAGGCAGATTTCGGCAGACGAATTTGAATTAAGTAAGTTTTATGATAAAAACTTCAGTTTATGAGTTTAGAGAGGTATGATGGAGGTAGAATTTTAGAATATTCTAAAGATGGTAAAAACCTTATTGACTTTTTCTGCAAGTATAAATCCATATGGACTTGATAATAATCTAAAAGAGATATTAAAAGAGTCTATTTCACTTCTGATTCATTATCCTAATGAAAATTTGATGAGATAAAGGCATTAATAAGTCAAAAATCATGGTGTAGATAAATACAGTATATATATTGGGAATGGTGCCAACAGTATTATTTTTAGATTATTCCAAACCTTCGGTAAAGGTATTAATATCTGTATACCTGTACCAAGTTTTGAATCCTATAGGTTAGCAGCTGAATCAGTAGATGGTACATTATATACTATAATATGCCAAATTTTTAAGATAAAAGAAGATATATTTGATATATTATCTGATGATATTGATATTTTAGTACTACAACCAAAACAATCCAACAGGTTTTGTGGTGATGATTCTGCTTTATGTAGAATAATCTGACATGTGTAGATCAGGCGATATATTTGTATTACTGGATGAATGTTTTTAGAGTTCCTTGTGGAAGGTGAAAGAGCTCACAAATAAAAATTTACTTGCTTTTAATAATATAGCAATGCTTAGATCCTCATTGCTATAGCTGCTTTTTCCTGGACTGCGTTTTGGATATTTGATTACAAATAATTCACATATTATAAGAAAAATTAGAAAAACTTACGCCAATATGGGATATAAATACTCTGCACTTGTGGCTGCCAAAATATTCACTTTCATAAAATATGGTGAATGTGATTGATGAATTCAAGAAGAAAAGAGTATTTTAGAGATAAATCTAGAGTCTATAGGAATAACAGTTTTTCCATCTTTGGCTAATTTTATACTTTGTAAATATAATAAAAATTTATCAGATGATTTGTTAAAGGAAGGAATTATAGTAAGAGATTGTTCAGACTTTATTGGACTTGATAATACATATTTTAGAGTTGGAGTCCGTGCAAAAAGCTGAAAACTTGATACTGTTTGAGGCAATCAAAAAGCTTGTAAAGGAGCAAAATATATGACAAAGGTTGTAATGGTACAAGGCACTATGTCAAACTCAGGAAAAGAGTTTTTAGTGGCCGGACTATGCAGAATGTTTAAAAGAATGGGCATAAAGTGGCTCCTTTCAAATCTCAGAACATGGCTCTCAATTCTTTTATTACTGAAGATGGTATGGAAATTGGTAGAGCTCAGAGTGATGCAGGCTGAGCTGCCGGCATCAAAAACCATCTGTAGAGATGAATCCAATTCTTCTAAAACCTACATCAAATACCGGAAGTCAAGTTGTTTTAAATGGCAAAGTATATGCAAATATGAGATGCCTCCAGTACTACAAAAATAAGAAAGCATTTATTCCATATATACTTCAGGCATATAATAAGCTTTGTGATCAATATGATATCATGAGTTATAGAGGGTGCAGGATCCTCAGAAATAAACTTAAATGAAAAATGATATTGTAAATATGGGCTTAGCAAAGCTTGTAAATGCACCTGTTATTTTAGTTGCCGTATAGACAGGGTGGTGTATTTGCATCTATCTACAGTACAGTAGCATTGATGGATAATGATGCCAAAAGTAGAATCAAAGGTATTGTTATAAATAAGTTTAGAGGTGATAAGAATCTCTAACACCGGGATTTGAGATGCTTGCAGAACATTTTTAATAAAATAAATGTTGATATACCTATTTTTAGGTGTAATTCCTATGACTCAAATAGATATAGATGATGAGGATAGTTTATCAGAGAAGCTTGATACATCTAAAGTTGATTTTTGTACAGATAAAATAAATATTTCAGTAATCAGATTTCCGCATATTTCGAATTTTACAGACTTCAATCCACTTGGTAGGAGAAGGGATGTAATTTTAAAATACATTTCATCTCCAAAAAGAAATGGATAATGCTGATCTGGTTATATGACCGGTACAAAGAATACTCTATATGATCTTAGATGGCTTAAGAGCATAGGTTTTTAACTATGATAATCTTTCTAAAAGAATATTATCGGAATATGTGGCGGTTTTCAAATGCTTGGAAATAATCTGATTGATAAGTTTGAAGTAGAGGAGGGAGGATCTGAAACCGGACTTAGTCTTTTAAACTTCGATACTATATTTGCAAAAGAAAAACCACAAGACAGATACAGACTAAAATAATAAATTTTTCCTGATTTTATGGATAATTTTGATATTCCACCTATAAGCGGTTATGAAATACATATGGGCAGCACTACAAATGCTTCTGAACTATATTTTACACAATCTGATATTACTGATAATTGCGGCTTTGTAAATATGAATGTACTTGGAACATATATACATGGTATATTTGAAAATGATGATTTTGTTGATGCTCTTATATCCGGTTTAGTAAAAAGAGTAATAAAAAGTTATATTGGAAGAAAATATAAATGACTTTGATGTATATAAACAATTACAATCACGATAAGCTGGCAGACTTAGTGGAAGAGTCTTTGGATATAAATAAATTATTTAATATTTTTAGATACCCAAAATATATAGAAAAGGAGTTTTTATGTTACAGATAAGACCTGAAGACATAGAGAGAAAAGTTTTGAAAATCATTACATCACAGATGGATAAAGGCAGACTTGAATTTTATACAGAGGATGAACTTTTAGTTGTAAAAAGGACCATCCATACCACTGCTGATTTTGATTATCAGAATAATGTTATTTTTCAAAATAATGCATTAGATAATTTGAAAGATTGCATCAGATCAGGTGCTATGATTTTACAGACACTAATATGGCATTAAGTGGAATAAATAAAAAGAATATTAACATCTAAATTTGGTATAGAGACCACTTTGTCTAATTTGCCGAAGAAAGAACAATTGCTTTGGCCAAGAAAAATTCTACTACCAGAGCCAGTGCAGCTATTGATTTGGCTTATCAGATGCATGAAGAAAAACGATTAAGTGATGGACAAAAACTTCCAATAATATTTGCAGTGGGCAATGCACCTACAGCACTTATAAGAATTCACGAGCTTTTGGATAAATATAAACCTGATTTTATTATTGCAGCTCTTGTTGGTTTTGTAAATGTAATAGAAGCTAAAAATCTTATAAAGCAAAGCAATATTCCTTCAATAATATGTGATGGAAATAAAGGCGGTAGCAATGTATGTACAGCTATAATAAATGCTGCATTATTGCAGCTGCTTAATATTTTTATCATATGATACATATATTTGTATGATTAATTATATAATAGAACAAATTATATGATATTAATTTACATTTATTGACTTTCATATGCTTTGCATAATATAATTTTAATGAAAATATTAAAGATACTATATAGGAGGTATAAGCAGTGAAAAAATAATGTCCTTATGTGCAATTGGTTTTGCATTGGCCGGTTTTGCAAGTGTGGAGGTATCAAAGCACAAACATCTTTTGTTTGGGCTACTTCATCAAATGCTAAAATGGCTGAGTTTAGAATCTGAATCCGATATTAGATCTTATCTGGCAGCACATCCATTTGATGTTACTAAAGGCTGATATGGAATATTAGACCGATTATAAAAATAATATAGCAGGTGAGCTCTCAGATGCTTCAAGACAGAATGCATTAAATACTTTAAATGTTATGAGATATATTTGCAGGACTGGAAGAAGTCAGCTATGACATTAATACTGAAAAAGTGTACTGACAGGCTTCATCAACTCTAATGGTTGGAATTGGTGGTATTACACTCATCCTGAAAGAAAATCAGGGTATCAGATGAATTATATAATTTAGGTTCACATGGAGCAAGTCATTCAAATCTTGCTACAGGGTATGACACTCTTTCAGAAGCTATAATATATGGCTGGATGAATGATGGTAGCAATAATATTGCATCTGTAGGTCACAGAAGATGGGCATTATCCCAGGACTTGAAAGAGACATCATTTGGAATCGCCATTGCTCCGGATACAATAGAATATACCTCATGTACTGTATATACAAGGAACTGATTTATGGAATTCATTCTTTGGTACACCAAGTGGTAGTGGGCCTAGCGTAGATTTCCTTACATGGCCTGCAGCTACAATGCCGGTAGATGAATATATGTCCATGGTCCAATCAACCTTAACAGTGATTATTATGTTGCAAATAAAAATGATGTAAATGTCACATTAACAAAGTTTAAATACCAATAAGTCTTATTTCTTTGATAAGAATGATAATAGTTATACTAGGTGAGTTCTTTAATGTAAGTTACGAGAAATATTGGCACATTAGTTACAATATTGTTTTTGATGCAAAATTAAAAATTCAATGCCGGAGATAAGGCCTAGAAACTACGTATAGAAGGACTAAAAAGACAGATCAGGAAATACATATAACCCTATTGAGTATACTGTTGATTTCTTTAGTCTGTATGGTGGTAAGCAATTCGGTAGACCTGGATTAGAGGTTAAAAAGACGGTAGTATGAGTTGTACATACATCATCAAAAGGTAAAAGTGGTGGTTCAGGAGGTTCCGGTGGAGTTCAGGCAAATCAGGTGGTTCCGGAGGTTCCGGTGGGAGGCTCAGCAAAGCTAGATTTATATGGGGATTTTTAGATGCTACAAATAATGGTTCAACAAATGGTAGATGGTTTGAGCTAAGCTTGGCGGTGGCTGGGGCTGATTATTTGAATAATGAGATAGTTAATAATAACTGGGTAAAGGATAATGGACACTGGTTTTTATATAAATGATAATTCCAAGTTGGTTGAAAATAGCTGGCTAAAAGTAAATAATAGTTGGTTCTACGCTAAAGGAGGCGGTTATATAGCTGAGAATGAGTGGTTATTCTCAAATAATAAATGGTATTACGCACTAGGCAGGGAGGATATATTGCGGCAAATCAATGGCTTCTTCTAAATGGAAAGTGGTATTGTTTTTGATTCCAACTGTGCATTATATGTAAATACAACAACACCTGACGGTTATAGGGTGGACCAAAACGGAGCTTGGATTCAATAATATATGTGTTATAAGGAGTTACCATATGGTAGCTCCTATATTTAACTATAATAATTATTCGTTAAACTTGAGTTTTGCGAATAGTTGTCTTATAAATAAACTATGAAATTCATATATAGCACTCTTTTCGCTTATATAAGGCTTTTAAATATAAAAATGCAGAGAATAATCTCTGACTATATATACAAATTGATTTTCTAACTTCGTCATAATGATAATCTATCACTAAGTCTTTCTTTTATTATTTCCATACTCAAACCATTTTCCTTACAAAAGATCAACTCTAATGAAAGAAATTATAATCTAAAGCTTTGTATTTATAAATGATAGTAAATATAATCGGATCCTTTGGTAATGTCATATTATTCATCCCAGCTATGATATACATTCTGTACATCATCTTCGGCATCTAAAAGATCCAAAATACGATTCATCTTCTTGATATCTTCTTCATCAGAAAGTGTTACCCAGTTCTGTGGAATCATTGTAACCTCAGCATTTACCATAGGTATACCAGCTTTTCAAGTCCTTCTCTAACATCTGAGAAGTTATCCGGATCTGTAAGTATCTCATAACTGTCTTCTTCATCATTGAAATCTTCAGCACCAAGATCAAGTGCGAGTCATCATTAGATTCATCAGCATCCATGTCACATTCTTCCTTATCTATAAGTTTGACCTCTTTTATCAAACATAGATGTACACATCGGGGTTCGATATTTCCACCACCCTTAGTAAAGCAGCTCTAACATTTGCTGTAGTTCTGTTCTTATTATCTGTTAAAGTTTCGACAATAATTGCAATCGTTTGGTCCGTAACTCTCATATATTGCTCATAATTTACAAATTTACATCTCCAGCTCTGATACCTCTTTCAATTGTATCATTTGGTACATTATTAGCTTTTGCCTTTTGCAATAACATCTCTAAGTTTTTGAATTATTGTTTTGGGTCCGGTCCTCTTTTGCAGCAACTACTATCTCTCTACCTATTACAGTAAGATCCCTTTGCAGCATCATTTTCTCTTTTTATGTTTAATATTTTGCAAATTTTGATGTCCTGACATAATATCTCCTTTATCTACTAATCCAGAATATATTTTTATACTGAAATTTAATTGCTGTCAATTCATCCTCTTTTAATTTTGTTACCTTAATGGTATTGATCATTTTTATTCGATACATCACAATGCCTTAAATTCATATCCATCATTATAATATCAAATTTCTCATTATCCTCAGGTATTCTATCAAGTTCGGATATCATAAGACCATTTATGGTATCAAAATTTTCAACTCCTCTTCATCAAATTTTATATCAAGTATATCCTCTATATCTGATAGTAAGTCATTCCTTTCATTATAAATGAACCATTTTGAAAGCTCTTTTACAAGCTCTTCGTCTTCGTCATATTCATCATTTATATTTCCGACAATCTCTTCAAGTATATCTTCCATCGGGTAACAATACCTGATGTTTGACCATATTCATCCCACTACTACTACCATATGAGTTTTTCTGAGTTGCATTTCTTTGAATAATATAATCTAAGTATTCTCCAGGAACAAATGTAATTGGCCTAAGAATATTTGGAATGTCATAATTGCAGTATTTTGATAATTTGTTGTGTCACATATCAGGGGCATCCTTCATATTTGAATACCACATAATATTATCAATATTCTCATCATAAACTAGGATATCTGGGTTTTTACCTGATGACAGCATAATCAATGACTAGTTTTATAGCTATCCTCTCCATTTTATAAATACAGCATCTATGGGTCATTACATCTCTGGCCTGCTTATCATTAAGTTCAAAGATATTGGTAATCATCTCAGCTTCGAACCTCAAAATCCCTGTTCATCTCCTTCATTTACCATACTCATTATATCTTCTTGCACTTGATATCGAGGTTGAGCTTTTATATCTACTCCAAAAAATCATAAGTATAATATATGAAATACACTACAATATAAATAATTGGTATCAACATCAATGCACTTGAAATATTCATAAAAATACAAGCACTCTCTTTTGACGACTTTTTCTATACTTGTTTGGTATAGATATTCCATAACAAAAGAAAATACAAAACAACAATAGAACAATAAAAATGAAATAGCTATTGATATTGTCTCCAGTAATGAGTTTGATAATAAATCCCTTATACCGTAGGTAAAAGATCTTACAAAGAACCATCCTATAAAAATTCCGATAAGACATATTATTATATACATACAATACAGCACTCTATCAGAGTTTTTCTAAATAATATTTTAGCCTTTCACCCTCTTGTCCTCGCCAATATCTGAACTGTTCAGCTCATTGATAGCCAATTGAAAGAGTGAATCGAAAAATTAATAAATAATACAACTCATAAAAATAATAGTGTAATAATGCCGAATGAGCATCGTCCATGAAAATCTCCTATTATCTGATATATCACAAGTAATACTATTATGTCATAGTGTATAAATCCCTTGTGTAATCTCCAAACATATTCACCATTTTAAATAGTAAAGCCTTGGTACTCTTTTTATTTATGCCACAAACAAATTCATAGGAAAATGTATTAGAATCTTTGTAGAGTTCATCAACAGTAATTCTACCATTGTCACTTTCACCAAGATTACAACCCTATCTCCTATCTTTGCATCTGTAACATTACCGATATCTACTATTGTCTGATCCTACAAATCCTACCCAAAATCTTGCACTTTTACCATAGATCAATACGTAGCCCTATTGCTCAAATCCATGGATACCCATCTGCATCACCCAAATGAAATTGTAGCAATATCCATATCTTTTTCTGCTGTAAATGTGGCACCGTAACTTACACATTCACCTGCTTTGATTTGCTTTTATACGTGTCAATAATAGAGTAAATACTTAAAGCAGGTCTATAATCAAAATTTTCAAGATTCACATCACTTGAAGGTGCGATTCCGTACATAGTAATGCACAACAGAACCATATCAAATCCTGTTTCCAATACCATTTACAACGGCAGCAGAATTTGAAGCAGGTTATTTTGGGATTGACTCCCATATCATGCAGCATATTCAAAAAGTCTGAAAATAACTCCTCCTGCTTTTAGTGCTGAGGAGAGTCTTTCTCATCAGCACTATGAAAATGAGTGAATATACCCTCTATATCTATATTCTCCATTTCATTTATTTCTTTTATACATTTCCAGCACTTTCCTTTGTCGGCTTGAGATCCTATTCTATTCATTCCTGTATCTATCGCAATATGAATAGACATTTTCTTATCCATTTGCCTTGCTTCTTCATTTATCTTCTTAGCCTGTTCTAATGTAAAGCGATTCTCTTATATCAAATACTATTGATTCCTTATAACTGTTTCTTGGGAATACATGCTAATATCAGAATTGGCTTTGTAATGCCATGATATCTTAGATTAACACCTTCTTCCAGTGTTGCAACGCATCGACAATATCTTTTATATATATATGAAACCAGGTACACTTCCATCTTATAACCGTCAGCCTTAACAATAGCAGCCAATTTCATATCTTTTAAAGCTTTTTGTCACCATCAAATTATGCTTTATAGCATCTAAATCTACCTTAGCATAAGCTCGTCTATGAGGTCCATCTCTCTTCCTTCTGCTCAGCACTTCTCCTATATTCTCAATAATCTCTCTTGCTATAATACTATGCTCCCCATGCTTTTTACCGGCGAGTACCTGCCATTCCGTATATAAACTATCCTAATGCTACAGCCATATCATCATCTATACCAAGACAGAACATACTCTGCAATTATACCACAGTACATCTCCACTTCCAGCTTTTTGCCATTGCTGCACTTCCTGATTTGTTAATAAAGCTATCTTCCTTTGCAGCTATTACATTTTGATGAGATTTTAAAACTACTGTACACCATATTTACCGGCATATTCCTCAGCATATTTTTATAGGCTCAGATAGTATTTCTTCTATTGAAGATTTCACAAGTCTAGACATTTCTCAATATGAGGTGTAATAATAATATTGTCAGTATAATACTTTGTGAGTAAAGGTTCAGCCGCAATAATATTCAATGCATCAGCATCTATTATCATAGGAACATAGCACTCAGATAATGCATATCTCGACTATAATTTTTGGCATAATAATCAGTGGAAAGCCCCGGACCCAGTACCACTACACTGGACCAGTCAAGGCATTGCTTCATCTTACTTATAAAGCCTTCCTTGTTTTCATATGCCTCTCTTTCATCATATGTTGTAATTATAGCCTCAGGCAAAAGGGTTTTGCAAAATTGTTCTGTTCTTACTTACAGTATTAAATATTCTGACCAATCCTGCTCCTGCGATATGCTGCCATTGCACTAAAAAGCTGCACCGCTCATACCATTGCTGCCGGCAACCAACACTATATCCATAGCTACCCTTATTTGCATTCTTTATCCTGTCGGGTATATATTTTAATGCAGTTTCATCAAAATTCTCATTTCCCCTTCTCCACATATGGTCTGATTCTATTACTACTGTTGAAATAGCCAATGTTTTAGTATTGCTTATAGATACATATGTACCTTTGCTTCATCAATGTCCTTTAAATGAATATTAGATATATTACATATATATAAAGGGCTTTCCATATTCATCTCTAAGTACTTCAAGATCCTTTAATCCAATTCCTCTAAAGCCAAGTCCAAGCGCTTTTACAAAAAGCCTCCTTTGTGGCGAAATTACCCGCCAGAAACTATCTCTATTTTCCGGCTTCACCATATTAATTTCAATGTCACTAAAAGCCTTTTTAAGAAAAATCTTTTTATTGCATTTGATATTCTATCTATTTCAACTATATCAGTACCGATTCCCTTAATCATACTTACCTTCAAAAGGTGGTGCATCTATATTGCTAACTCTATATGATAGTCTCATTGAAAGATTCTGATAGATGTACATTCTCACTACAACATCATAAGGCACTATAAGGTCTGTATGTCAAAATTCCAAATAGCCTTTATACACTGGTTTTGTAAGCCTTTCTGCAATCTCCAGTGCTCTGGTCTTGCGTATTGTAAGTGCTGCTATCTGTATATCGTTTTCAGAAATAAATTTCTCAAGATTATCCAAAAGAATATACTCTAGCACCACGTATAGTCTTACAAATAAATTCGGATCCACGTCAAACATAGCCTTTATAAGAAATCCTCTTCTCTCTCAAAAGTTTTGCATAGTTTTGCAATAGCCTGTCCCAAATGACCGGCACCTATTATAATAACATTATGTTGACGGTCTATACCAGTATTTTAGCAATCTCATTGTATAGATATCTTACATTATATCCATAACCTTGCTGTCCAAATCCACAAAATTATTTAAATCCTGCTGATCTGTGAAGCTGTAACCTTCATTCTCTCACTAAGCTCCTTTGAGGATATTCTCTCAACACCCTCTTCTGAAAAGCTCACCTAGATATCTATAGTATCTTGGCAGCCTAGATATCAACTCTTTGATATTTTTCTCTCTTCCATAATTGTTCCATTCAAACATTAAAGCTTTATACTTATCAATGTTTGATACAGATGCTAAATCTCTATGCATCTGTATGATCCTTCCTAATATTCTCAGCAATTCTCTTTGTTAAGAATTCTACAATTAGTATATTATTTATTATTATAAATGTCAATACAGAGATATATGGTAATAATTATATAATATATCAATAAAAAACTACTTAGAATAGTCAGTATTATAGCTTCTAAATCAAAAAGAAGGACAAAGATTTATACTGTTTTTCCTTGCATTCAAATACATATTTACGATATACTTATGTAGATTATAAGACTAAGGAGGCAAGTTTTTTGATTTTTAAATGCCACGAATATCTCAAAGTCATTTGGAAGCAATGAGATAATAAAAGATGCAAATTTTAGTCAATGAACATAGAAAAAGTTGCTATTGTAGAGTGTAAATGGTGCTGGAAAAACTACACTTTTTAAAAATACTTACAGGAAGAAGCTTCAGATAGCGGTAGTGTTACACTTGCAAAGGATGCAAAAACTCGGATATTTACGACAGATCAATAATGTTGATTCTACATTAAGTATTATAAATGAATTATACACTGTTATAGAGCCAATATTAAATATGGAAAAAGAATGTTGGAGATGCAAGAACAAATGCAACACCTAACCAGTAAAAAGCTTTTAGGAATTATACTCTTCTTATACCGCCCCTACACATACTTATGAACTTTTGAGACGGATATGCAGCAAAGAGTAAAGTCGTAGGTATATTAAAGGGTTTGGGTTTTTGATGAAAATGATTTTGAAAAGAAAAATAAATACTCTGTCAGGAGGGCAAAGACTAGAGTTTTTCTTGCTAAACTCCTACTTGAAGAACCTGATATTATTTTACTCGGTGAACCTACAAACCATTTAGATTTAAGAAGTATAGAGTGGCTGTGAGTCATATCTTCTAAATTATAAAGGTGCTGTGATAATAGTATCTCATGATGCAGATATTTTCTCGATAAAAATAGTAAGTAAGGTTATAGATATTGAAAAATTCTACGGTTCAAATGTATTTGAAGCAATTACTCTGATTTTCTGCAAAGAAGCAGATGCTTATGGATGCAAAGATGAAAGAATATCTAAATCAGCAGGAAATAAAGCACCAAGAGGCTGTTATAAGCAAGTTGAAGCAGTTCAATAGAAAAATCTATAAGAGAGCTGAAAGCAGGCAGAAACAGCTTGATCGAAAAAGTTGAAGCTCCACAAACACATATTGAGAATATGAGATTATCATTAGTACTTTCAAAAGAAAATGGTAAGGATGTACTTGCCGTACACATAATCTTTCAAGAGTTTTTGATGAAAAGAATCTATTCTCTGATATCGACTTTGAAATCAAAGGGGTGAAAGAGTAGCTATTATAGGTGATAATGGTACAAGTGAGACTACTCTGCTCAAAATAATAAATGGACTTCTCTCCCGATGCCGGTGAAGTTATCTGTAGCTCTAATGTATCTATTGCATACTATGATCAGGAGCATCAAGTACTACATATGGATGAGACATTAGTTTGATGAAATATCGGATACCTATCCTGAGATGACCAATACTAAATACGTAATATATTGGCATTTCTTTTTACCGTGAGGATGTGTATAAGAAAATAGGTGATTTATCCGGTGGCGAAAGAGGTAGAGTATCTTTAGTAGCTTATGCTATCAAAAAGCTAATTTTTCACTTCTGGATGAGCCTACAAACCACTTGGATATACTCTAGTAAAGATGTACTTGAAAGTGCACTTAACAGCTTTCCCGGCACTGTATGTTATGTTTCTATGACAGATGTTTTTATTAATAAAACAGCTACTAGAATACTGGATCTTACCGGTAACAGATTGCTCAATTATAGGTAATTGTGAGTTACTATATTGAAGAGACAGGCTGTTGAAGACGCTGCAAATCTCACATCTAGTGCCGTAGAAGAAAAGCCGGTCGAAATATCGGATTCAAAACAAAGGTGGATAGATAATAAAACAGCACTGAGGCACAAAAGAAAATCAAAAATGCTTTGAATAAATGTGAAGAAATGAAAAACTGGAAGAGAGATTGGGGATTATTGATGAGGAATTTTTAAATCCTGAGATTTCTTCAAATGTTGGTAAACTTATTGAACTGCAAAAGAAAACTTCTCTTGAAGAAAAATTGGATGCTTTAATGCAGGAATGGGAAGAGCTGACATTGCTTTGGAGTGAGGAGGATTGATATGAAAATGAAAAGATTTTTGGCTATAATAATCTTGCTCACACTTGTTATTAGCTTAATTGGTACAATTTATGTGGCGATCTTTACAAGTAATATAAAAGCTTTTATTTGTCTTTTTATTTATAGACATTGTAATTCCTGTAGTGATATATGCATACCTTATTATAACTAAGCATATAAGAAATTTAAATAAAAGAGATGATGATAAGTAAAAGACCCGAGGTTTTGGACAAAGCCCGGGCCTTTATATGCTCCAATATATCAGACAATCAAAAATTTTTATTCATCATTGGTATTTGCTTCTTCGTCTTCTTTTGCTCTTTCTGCTATCAAGTTCATATTTACTAGACCCTGTTGCCCACTCATCATCCTTATCACCGGTCTCTTTTTGCTTTTGCAATAGTTTTAGCTGTTCTATATCTTATAACTCCTGTATCGTCATCATCTTATATCTACAACTTCACCATTTGATTTTGTCTCAATTTGTGTTCTTGTATAATTCTCCCAGTTGAAGGGTCAGCATAATATGGTAACTTATTATCAAGAAATCTTCTACCAGTTCAAACTTTCCAGTTACCATAGAACCGTTCCCTCATATAATATCTTTTTGATCCTATATCTAACCAATGTATGTGCATCTTACCTCCATTGGCAGGATCAAGATAATACCATTTATTGTTTTCATTCAGCCATCCTGTTTTCTTTTGAACCATCCGGCTGGAAATAATACCATCCATAGCTATTATAATTGGTATACTGTCCAACCTGTTACCATCTATCCTGCGTCATTGAAGCAGTAATCCACCAAATCAATATTACGGATTCTGATTTTGCATATGAATTGTCTGAATATGCATAGTACTATCATCCTTTGCAACCTGCAACATGTGGTAAACTACATGCCAATGCCAACACAGAAATGTTGTAATTGCAACTAAAATTTTTCTTTTTCATGCTGTTCCTTTCTTCTATGGTTGTTTTACCTACATATTTGTAGGAATGTGCTACTCCCTCCACTGTTCATTGATATTTTCTTCTTATCCCTTATTGTACCTCAAACGTAGAAAAATCGCTACTGTTTATTCTAAATAAGATTTTATATCATCTAGTTAAAGTCCAAAGGTAGAAAATGAGCTTTAGATATATCAAGTTTCTATAATTGTGGTATTGGTTTGATTTTTGCATTCGGCCAGATCTTGATGCTCTTAAAATCCAATACCTGACAGTAATGCTGACATTGCTCCAACAAGACTGTCGCAATTCAATATCTCCAAACATCATTCCGCCCATTACAATACCTACTATACCCACATACGTAAAGCAATGTAATTACCTTCATAAAGAAATCCTCCTTATTTACTATAAGTGGTACTAAATCACCACATAATAACTCTAATATAGCTAGATCTTTAATCTTCTGTATAATAAAATTCTGTATATTGTTCGTCCACCGTTTTCATCTATATAGAATCCTGCGGTATAATGTCTTCTTTCTCTCTCATGCTTTCTCATCTTCGTCATAAGATCTTCTTATACTCTTCTTCGTATCTTTTCGTCTTCTTCCCTCTGTACTTTCCTCTCCCTCTGCGAAGGTCTCTTCTTCCTCTGCTAGAGTACGCTCTGCACGTCTTGGTCTTACAGCAGTTGCGCTTATCGTTCACTTGGTTTTGCAGATCAATCTCCTTTGATTGAGAACTTTCGGGTGTCCAGGTGGATCTGCTAACGGTATTGCAGCTAGAGTTGGTGGCTGTGTTTGGAGTTGACTGCGTCTCCCTAGCTCTTGTAGTCTCGGGTGAGGCGGTTTTAGTTTCTACTTTTGCCTTAGTTGTCTCGGTTGTGAGTTGAAGCACCTACACTTTCATAAATTTGGTGTGGACGTTCGGATCCTATTCCATTATTTACAACTAATGTAACATTATCCGCTGTAAAATGGTACCCTGGAGGTAATTCAGCACCATCTCCTATTACTCTTATTATACTATTAGCTTTGACATAAGGATCAAACTCATGATTGAGTTGAAACCGTAACACTGGCAGACACTAAAATATTTTGAATTTCACAGCTGATCTCTACCCCTAGATTGTCAGTTGCAAAAGGCTTTATACCATCATGAGACATATACTGTCTTAAGAGTTTACTTTTGTTATTAGCACTTTCATCGGTATGTTCTTTAATGATACTCCCCCTTGAATATTATCGAGACATCTATACTTCGCTACTATTAATCCATGCTAACTATCATTATATTCATCTACTCGAGATATACTTATTGTTTATAACATCTTTAAGTACAAATACCGGTGACAAATAGATAGAATAGTTGCTGTAAAAATATCTTTGAGCATCTGGAAGTTCTTGTAAGCTTACGGAGATACTTTCAGGAATATCGGTAGCAGTACCATCTGCCAAGATATACGCTTTTATCATATCCGTCTGCGTTATGGTAATGATAGCAATACTGTCTCCATACCCACTCTTAATAGTTTCACTGTAAGGATCTATCAGGACTGACCTAATGCTGCACCAGGCAGTGAAACTGCTATCACCGGTATGCGGCTCTGCTATAACATTTTTGGCCCAATTTTCCGGCAATCTTTTCAGCCTCATCCAAACGCATTCCTACCAAATTTTGGAATAAGCATCGGTCTGCTTCCGCACTTACAATAACATTAATTTCTGTATCTCTAGGTACACTGGTACCATTTTTATCCTGAGATATTTACCCTTCCTTCAATATACTCATCATCATATTTAACCTCATCAGTTATAATACTAAGATCATCATTATCCTTTATACTTTCGTAATCCTGATTGACAAAATTTGGTACAGTAACCTCCATGCTTCCAATATTTTTATCTATTCAGAGTCTTGGTGCTACATTTATTGTAGAACAGCCAACAATGCCGAATGTTACGCCGGCCCCCACTCCTATACATACCTTTAAAGGCATCAGCATACTTCCTGAAGTATCTTTAGCTGCTGTTTTCTTTCTTTCCTTGACCTCAGCATCATTTAACTCTTCTTCAAACTCATCCATAGTAGGGTTCTGTCCTCTATTATTGACCATAAGAGCATTCATTATTGCTGTATCCATGGACTTGAAATATTTACACTAGCAACTGTGAAGGATGCTTTAGCATATCTTTGACACTTCTCTCCTCGCATCCTCAGGGAGTAATTCCTGTGATCATTTTGTAGAATGTCGCATGACACATATACATCTGTATGTGGTCCCTGATGCTCGACTCTCTATACTGCTCTTCAGGTGCATATCCGGGCTTTATGATAACCGACAAACTCTTTGAATGCTTTGTCGTAGCATATCTTGCGCTTTTAAAGTCAATAACCTTGATATCACCATTCTTCAATATAAATATATTGTCAGGTGCTATCTCTCTATGAATAATACCTTCTCTATGAACTATCTTCGCAGATATAACTTTTATAACTATACCATATGCATCTTGAACAAGGCATTTTCCTTCCCTGTTTAGTTTATCTTTTAGAGACTCCGCCATCCAAATACTCCATAACTATGTACACTGTATTATTGGCTTGGAAACAGTCAAAAATATGAACTATATTAGGAACTGAACTAAACTTACTCAGTCTTTTAGCTTCCTCTTCAATTTTTATAAGGCCTTCTTTAAACTGTTCCTCTCTATCACCTGAAAATACTGTTACTGTTTTTGTTCAGGCATTCTGGTAGAGAACTCTCCGGGCATCATGTTCCTTTATGGCAACCCTTTGTTCAAGTACCTTGTCATAAGCATATATGTTATTCCAAAGCCTCCAAATCCAAGTACCTTTCCTATAATATACTTATTATTCAGTATGGTACCGGGCGTCAGATGATAAGCTTCTTTTGGAGGTAGCCATGGAACTCATAACCACAGAATGGACAAACTTCATATCTGTCATATTCCTGCATACAACCCACTCTTTACCTTTTCATTTCACCTCCTATATCTATCATACTAATTATTGATCCACAAGATCATCACAACATCTGGTGCTATTGTAACCAGTTTCCCTGCTATTTGAGTTTGCTGTCTGTAGCGGTGCTGTTGTAGTTGGTGGCTGTGTAGAGTGCCTGCTGTAGTTGGTGCACTTGTTGCAGCTTGAGTTTCTCTTAGTATTTTGATTCTTTTACAGTCTCTGACTTGCTTTTGAAGTACTGGTTACATTTTGAGTAGGCTTTGTGGAACTGTTATTTTGCGGTTGAGTAGTATTTGGTACGCTACCATCCTGTGGTGCTTCACCTGTATTTACTATTAATGTTACACTATCACCCTCATCTTGAGGCATACCCTGTGCTAGCTTCACCACTAGCATACTTCTGCTCTATAATGCTATCCTTCGCCACTGATGGATCTTAGCTATACTCAACATTTACATTTGATACCATAGGTTAAAAACTTACTTTGTACATCAACCAGTGCTTCCTCTATAGTCATCAACTTTAAACGGTATAGTACCGTCATATACATATACCTGAAGTATTTTATCTATATTTTACCATCTACTGTATCTATTGCAGAGTATTTTTACCCTTTTCTGCATCTGTACTAAGTCCAGCTCCTTCCCTCATCATGAAAGTACATACTTATCTCCATCTTTTAATACATACTAGGTGATAGGAAGATAGCATTTTTGATCATAATGCTTTTTGTGTTTCCCAAAAATCTTTATACATCAGCTTCATCCGGTACAGTAGTAGAAGTTTTATCTACAGTATAATTTTCTAAGTCAAAACCATTTGCATTATAGGTCAATACAATACTATCTCCATCTCCAGGAATAACAGTACCACTATGCTTCTATAGATTGTATACCACTGTTCCGGGTGGGTATGCTGACATATCATCTGTTGATGCCACCACTTCTACATTTTTGTACATTGATTTAAATATATTTTGTGCCTCATCTATACGCATTCAACTGCATTTTGGAATAATCACAGGCTCTTTTACCTGAACTTATAGTAACAAATATTGTTGAACCTGTAGTTATAATGGTTCCCGGAGCAGGATCCTGAGTTATAATCTTACCTAACAATATATCATCACTAGGTTTTTACCATTATCAACAACATTAATATATTTAATATTATTTTCTTCTTACATTGTCAAAGTCTGATTTATAAGATTGGGTGGTATCTCCTTTTCACCAAAAATAGCCTCTGATATCAACTTAGGGCGAAATTCATTGAAAAATACAGTTAGTGTTGATACAGCCACTATAGCTGCACCAACAAGTATTCCAATCTTTACAGAAAGTGGAATCTTTCCTGACCTATCCTTAGCAGCAGTCTTTTTTCTTTCCTTGACTTCAGCATTATTTAGCTCCTCCTCAAACTCGTCCATAGTAGGGGTTCTGTCCTCTATATTGACCATGAGCATTCATTATAGCTGTATCCATAGGCTTAGAAATCTCTATCCCAAGTTTTGATGGACGCTTCAGCATATCCTTGACGCTTCTCTCCATAGCATCTTCCGGAGTGATTCCGGTAATCATTTTGTAGAATGTAGCAGCCAATGCGTATACATCTGTATGTGGACCTTGATCACCTCTACTTCTATACTGTTCTTCTGGTGCATATCCAGGCTTTATGATAACTGATAGACTCTTTGAATGCTTTTGTTGTAGCGTATCTTGCAGCACCGAAAGTCAATAACCTTAATATCCCCCATTTTTAGTACAAAGATATTGTCAGGTGCTATATCTCTATGAGATAATACCTTCTTTGTGTACCTTTTTCATGCAGCTATAACCTTCATTACAATATCAAAGGCTGTCGAACCGGCATATTGCCTTCTCTATTCAGTTTTCTTTTAGGGTCTCACCATCCAGATACTCCATAACAATATACACTGTATTATTTGCTTGGAAGCAGTCATATATGTACTATATTCGGCACTGAACTGAACTTACTTAGTTTTTGGCTTCAAGTTCTATTTTTCATCAGGCCTTCTTTAAAACTGTTCCTCTCTATCACCTGAGAATACAGTTACAGTTTTTGCTCCGGCATTCTGGTGGAGAATTCATGAGCATATACTCTTTGATAGCCACTCTTTGCTCAAGTATTTTATCATAGGCAATATATATAATTCGAAGCCTCCAAATCCAAGTACTTTTCCTATAATATATTTATCATTTAAAATAGTACCCGGTGTCATATGATAGGCTATCGAGGCGGTGTACCATAAGCATATCCACAAAAAGGACAGATGTCGTATTGTTCATCATACTCCTGCATACATCCCATACACAGTCTTTTCATTAAAATTTTTCCTCCATTATTTTGGAACCCCACTTATTTACCCGGAAAAGGTTCTACAGTCTCAGTTGCAGCATCACCAATCACCTCTTCCGTATCATCATTTGATTCAGTAGTAGATGTATCAGTTGCCTTTGCTGTGTCAGTACTCGTAGCCTCAGATTTGCCTTTTCTGTCGCTACTCTTAGCCTCAGTTGCCTTCTCTGTGTCGCTACTCTTAGCCTCAGTTGCCTTTGCTGCTTCGGTATTTATAGCCTCAGTTGCCTTTGATGTTTCAACACTTTTAGACTTGCTTGCCTTTGTTGTTTCAGAACTATTCTTGTCAGACACAGTTGATTTCTCCGTCATTACTATTTTCATCTTTATTCTTTGTAGAATCTTCTTTTCTTTGGCGTAGAATCAGTTGAATTTTTCCTTATCTTTATCCCTAGTTTACAGATTGAAGCCTCTTGTGCTTTAGTAGTACTCTGTTCCGTCGCATTAGTACTGCTTTCCTGGTAATACTATCTTTAGTGTACTTTTTCAGTGCTGTCTCTTTTAGTATTACTTTCCTGAGAACTACTCTACTACATTTTTCCTTTGGGAATAATTTCGACTTTCTAGTAATAAAAAGTATCCTGTACCCATTACCGGTAAAGCTATAAGTACTGCCAAAGCTATTACCAAGTCTTCTTCACTATTCTTTGAATCATTTGAATCTGTTTTCTCTTAAGTAACCTAGATGATTTTTGCTGCCAGTTTTCTTTGTTTTAGAATCAGGCTTTTGATTGATAGTTCTGGAATCATCAAAAATATCTCTAAAAGATCATATCAAGTTTATCTGAGACTCTCTCTCATACATAGAAAGCATTTCTTGCTTTATCTTGTTAGATAAAACAGTCTTATCACTATTTATGAGTTTTTAACATCTATTTCCATTACATCAGTTTGTCCTAAAGCCATCGATCCAAAAGATTAACTAATGATCTTCTATCCTCCAACTGAGCCTCACCGACCTGCAAATTGATTCTTGGATAGAAATCTTTTACTATAACATCATCTGCTGTTGCCCCCAAATATGAGAGCTGCTTGCTTTAACATTTTCCATAGTATATTCCTTCATCGTTGTAGTTTTGCCACAGAACATAGCCTTACCAAATAAGTCTAAAAGCTGCAACAATTTCGAGCGGTTTTATTCTCATTTATAGAAAGTTCATATGTATTGCTCTTTATATATTGTTCTATAGTAACAAATTATTATGATAAAAGCAACTGTATCAGACCTTCTCTCTCTTTTGTGAGTAGCATTATTTGATTGTAGTAGTCATAGAAGCTTTTCATCTTATTTTGTATGTATTACCATCCACACCACTCTTAAATATCAGTTTTTGCAGAGCCATCTCTTTGTAAAATAATCTTCAGGAAAATATTCAACTATTTGTACTATTCTTTGAAGCTGAGCATCTTTTCCAATATATCGTATTTGTGATTTCTTTCTATCAAGTACCTTACCAACAACATATCTATTATTTAAAAATCTCTCCGGGCTTTGTTTCATTGGACTCCGATGGAACATCTTTTTGTATATCATACTTACAAAATGGACATATATCTTGAAAATCTGATCTCCTCCGCTCAATTTAAACACATTTTTCATTGTTTTAGATCTCCAATATCTTTTAGCTCAACATAGGTATTCAAAATAATATTCATTAAGTATCTCTGATTGACAGGAACACCATTGTTGTATATTCAGCACCTGTTGTGCTTTTTCCTTCATAAGAAAAATACTAATATTTCTCCGGCTCTTTTCTTCGTCACTTACATGATTATTTACACTTACAAGATTGGTAAATCTCAGCTTGATTCTCTTATCTTACCTACGACAGACACTAGAGTACTTACCTGCCATATTTTCCTGTATTTCCTTATAATCAGATGTATCTGATATATAGTATAGGCATTCTCCATTTACAAAATCCTCTATAGTTTTGTCAGATGGAAATATCTGAATCTTGTAATAGTAAATTCGGTTTAGAGCACCAATCTCCTGATTCAATGACTGTATCTAAATCATAATCTATTACAACATCTGATTCTTCACTATTTGATGTTTCAGTAGTATTTGAATTAGAATACTTTTTCATTCCTATAGATAAGAGGATATTGTACATAATGGTATGATCGCTATCCTTGAATTTTTATAATAATCCATTATATTTCTACTGTTGTCTAAATCTATAAAGTCATAGGTCATTATCAAAGCTTATCTAAATCACCATCAAACTCATCCAAATCCGAAATATGTACTGTCAAAATACTGTAGGTACATCTTTGCAAGTCTAATGCATCTTCTCAGTGCAGTTTGATATTCTTCGTCTGACTCAAATGTCCTAAAAACTCATCTACCGGCATAGTCTTTTTAAATCTGATATAAGTTCATCAAAATCAAGTATTTCTGATCATCTACTTTTTCATCAATTTATATTATCAGATGGGTAGCCAAACTTCTATAAGTGCCATCCTTAAGTGCAAATTTTTGGCTCTTCTTATTGTAAATACTAAATACAGCTGAAATCATTATAATAAAAGATAATTAATGACGCTACCACAGTTATAATTCTGAATTTCTTTCTTCTACTCAATACTTTATCAGGGTATCTGAGTATTCTCCCTTTAGAAGGCATCTTCAAATTGGTCTACATTCTTAAATCTTAATGATTTATCAAGTGCCATTGCAGTCATTATAATATTACTCAAATCCTGCTAACCTCATTGTTTTATTTGATCAGGTGGGACCACCTTATCTTCTACCATTCTATTTACAGATTCATCAGGCATTACTCCTGTAACAGCCCTATAGAACATAGCTCCAACTGCATATACATCAGTCCAAGGTCCTGGCTGCTTCTGAGTTCTATATCTGCTCGGTGGTGCATAACCCGGCTTTAGAATTATAGACATAGTTTTTTCTTCTTCACCGGTAGAAAAATCTTGCCGCACCAAAGTCAATAACTTTTATTACACCTTCCGGGCTTATAAAAACATTGTCCGGACTTATATCTCTATGTATAATACCGGCTCTATGTATTTCTTTTTAGTGCATCAAGTACAGCTAAAATTACATTTTGGCAATATTACAGTCAATAGGACCATTGTTTTCCTTCAAATAGTCTTTAAAAGATTTACCCTCCAAAAACTCCATAGCATATATGCAGTACTATTTTGCTCAAAATATTCATAAACGTGAACAATATTTGGATGACCACTGAGATCTTGCCGCTACTTCTTCGCCTCTGTCAAGTCTTTGTTTTTCCTCAAACTCTATAGCCTTTTTCACTGAATATGTATAACATTAGCAACTCCGGGACTGCGGTTTACTATACCACCTGCGCTAGGATAGAACTCTTTTTATAGCTACTTTTTGTTTCCAGTTTTTGATCCCAAGCTACATATGTAATACCAAATCCTCCAACTCCCAATGCGAGTACCTATTAAGTATCTGTTATTTAATACAATGCCGGGTGTCCATCTGATATAATTCTTTAGCATTTCCGGATGGTACATATCCACAATGTGGACATACTCCGTATTCCTCATCGTATATCTGCATACAATTTAGACAACGCATAAATTATCCTCCTAAATATTGTTTCCTTTATACTTTAAAACAAGTACTGATGTGTTATCCTGTTTACTCTCTTTTTTAAAAGCTCTGGATCTCTCAATTAATCTGTCAGATGTCATCTGCATATTTATATGATTATCTTCTACTATAAGTCTTATCTGCTCATCACTTAGATTCTTGTACAATCATCACTACATAAAATAATAGTATCGTCTTTTTCAAGCTTTGCCAAGTTTGCAGGAATATCTATCAAATATAAATTCTGTATTCCGATAAAACTTGTCAAGCATCAACTCTTGTAGTTGCCTTTTTCTCTTTCCACAAAATCTTGCGTTATTTCTCCTGCTCTAAGCTGGCTCATTAGCTGTTCGTATCAATTATGCTCTTTGTTTTATCTGTACCAATCTGTCATTTCTATAAATATAAATATGACTGTCTCCAATAGACATAGGATAGAAAACCGTCATTAATAATAACTGTAACAACTGTTGATCCCTGTCATGGGTCTACCATCAGTACCTAGAAGATTTTTGACACTTTCATTCATCTTATAGGCATTTTCTTTTAGAAAACCAAAAATCCACATTTTCGGTTCTGTTTTCAAATGCACTTCCCAATATATTTGCGGCAGTATATTTGGCTTTTCACCACCTTCTAATCCGCCCATTCCGTCACAAACAGCTGCCAGTGTCTCTGCTAGCATCTTGAGAAAATACAAATAATCCTGCTGATATTCTCTATCTCCGATAATTGCTGTAAGACCAACCTCAACTGATCTATTTTCAGCATTTTCCTTTCTTACATAATTCACTTTTTAAGACCTCTCTCATTAGTTTAATAGATGACTTGCATCTAAACAAATACGACTGACATTATCGCCCAGTACCAATGTTGTTGCTGGATACATCTTATAGGTACGACCTTTTTCAAGTTTTATACCATCCACAAATGTTCCGTTGGTAGATGTATCTGTAACATCAAAATTCTTTTCACGGCTATTATAGCGTATTGTTTCATGCCTTTTACTTATTTCACACCAGTTTGTTATTATGTCCACATCTCTCTGCCGATAATATAATTTTTATCTGCATTAAGCCTGCCCTCTCGGCCCGGCATTAGGACCATACATAATTTTAAATTTAGGTAAAATAGTTAATCTTTTGGTACAAATCTCTTCAATAAACTCTCTAACACTTCCAGTCCTCATATAGTATATCCATTTTGAAGTGCCCTGTCTACAGCATCGAAATCTCTCTTGGAATGTTCTTGTATATATAACACAAAGATGTGTATATTGCACCATTTCGTCTATCAACAGCTGAAGGTATTCTAAGTCCGGTCAATGCATAATAATAGCTACTTGCAAGACCGTACACATCTGTATATGCCCTTGGAGCATCATAAACCCTTGTTCAGGTGCTCCAAAACCGGGTTTAAAAATAAAGCCTTTTTGTCTCTTCTGTCACTGTCTAAAATAATAACTTTTGCATTACCAAAAGTCAATAAGATGAGACTTTTATTATCAGCTATATAAATGTTTTTCAGGACTTATATCTCTGTGATAAATAGGCTGAGATTTCTCATCATTACCATAAGAATCTTTGCAACCTTTAAAATGATTTCTGTAACACCTGCAAATGTAGGGTTTGAATATTTTTATAAAACGACTTAGAATTCCAACCTTCCAAGTGCTCCATAACATAATATAATGTACCATTTTTCTGAAAATTGATCTCTAAACTGTACTACACCGTCTACACCCTTTAACACTTCAGACACTCATTTCTCTTCTGAATTTCTCTTCTCCATCTTCAAACTCGAGCCTTTTGTCTTCTTTTAGCCAGCAAAAATTAGAGTTTTTGCTCTATTGGAGTCTGTAAAGGAAAATACTCTTTTATGCAGCCAAATACCGCCATTAAACAGGTCCCTGAGCCTTGTAGGGTGATTCCCAAATCCACCCTCTCCCAGTCCTAAAATATACTTTCCATTGTTCAATTTAGTTTTAGGACGCAATGCTCTGTCTGAAATATTTTCTGAAGCCATAGTATACCCACAATTTGAACATATCCCGGTAATATAGTTGTCATTAAAAGTATATTCATTTAAAAACAGTTAGGACACATATCTTTTTTTCATTTCGTACACCATTAGAAATGAATAATCATTCTTTCCATACCAGCGAAAATCTCATCTCCATATTCTAACTTTCTCTTTCCTAAAATCCTTACACCGTTTACAGATGTTCCATTTGTGCAGAATTCAAATCTGAAATGTACATATTTTTCTCCATCCCATTTCCAATGCAAAATGCTGTCTTGACATCTCATCATCAGCAAAAATAAAGTTCATTCATACTGGATCTTCCAACTATAAAAGCTTTTTGTAATCTTAAAATCCGTCTTTTTAGTTTTTCATGCCCTTGACTGATATCAGTAGACTAAAATCTTTAGCATCAACATATTTCTGGTTTTTATATGATATTTCTGGTTTTGAACTTCTTCATTAGGCATATCAACGCTGAGGTAATATGGGGCAATATGAGCACTATTTTCTTTTTACAGTATTTGCTTCTTGCTTCTTTTTCCTCTAGATATTGACATGCAACAATTCCTACAATAATCAAGAGTATTGAAAATAAAGAAAAGAGCAAGTGTAAGTAGTCTAAAAATCATCATCACTGATTCAGCTTTATTTTAGTCTCTTCTAAAACTCTATTCTGCTCATTTGAATCATCCAGTGATACCATCTCCACAAATAAGTCTATATTCCCACTATTAAACTTTTCTTCAGTTGTTGGTAAATAAGTGTTTTTCTTCATCCTCTGTTTTGTTAACTACCGAAAAAGCTATGTCTTATTATTTTTGTAACAAGAGAATAGTTTGCGGATCCCGATGCACCTGACATCTTTTTCAGAGAAAGTTATTTTTATATTTCTCCCCTTTTTCTTGTTCAGCCTGTACAATCTTAGGATTAACATTATCCGGCTGTGAAATATAGACATCACCTGTCTAGTATCAGACGCCTTCGATCCATCAACGAATAGTTACATTTTACCAGGGCATTTTGCAACTTGTATTATCAGCTACAAAACTTTAATACCCTTGCGGAGTCTATTCTTGTCTTTATATTTTTGAAAACCTGTTTTGATCTCTTGAGAGATACTACCTCGATCTGACCACCTGAGCTTCTAGCTATCTCTCCGAAATCATCAATATTTTCCTTTTTCGTGTCTTTTTGCTACATAGGGCATAGAGTGAAATAGATTCTTTTGTAATTGACTTAGCACTTCTGGAAAGTAACCTTTCCAACTGCAAAATCCTCTCCATCCGACAATACTATTATTTCTCTTCTATGCAGACTTGTGTCAAAATTTTTGAATCCTTTTCTACAGCACTCCTTTATGGCTTCAAAAAGTAATGTATCCTGATCTCTGTTATTTATAGAGTTTAGTATATTTCTTAAATCATCATTTGACACTCTTGTGTCCACTTTAGTTTTCTACAGTCTCTCCGAATGTTATAGAGAAAATCCGTCGTTTGGAGACAATGTAGAATAAAGTCAAAATAGATCTTTCATTTGAAGAAAATAATCTTTATTTTATTGAAGCTGATATATCAAGCAAAACATAGTACTGTACACCTTCTTTAGTACTACTAAAATCCTCATTATTTTTAAGAGTAAGTTTTTCACCATCTACAAAGCCTTCAATAGTTTGGCTTTTATCTATACCATAACTATATATGGTAACATCTGGCATATTCAAATACACTTGTTCAATGGCCGGACTCTCCAGTATCTGTACAAGTGATACTGATGTCATTCAGTGTCATACATAAAAATAAATATAGATATTATTCTTTTTCCCATTCTCTGCCCTCTCTACAAAAATGCAATGAATTCATATCTTTGCATTCCAACCTGTATTACATCACCTGTTTTTATTTTTTCAGGCTCATGTATAGGTTCTCCATTCTTATACAATTCATTGCCTGCGTTTGGTACTATAGAAAAGCTGTTGCCTCTATCGTCATATACAATAGCACAGTGTTTTTGTCTGCTTACCGATACATCACTTTTGCAAAATTATATCCATATCATAGTCTCTACCTGCAGTTGAATCCATCTCAATCTAAATCTCTTCCCTTTTCTACACCGTCAATACACACTAACCAACCTGTAACATAGTCATTTCCCTTTGCAGCAGAAAACATACCTATAGTCTTACCATCATCTGAAGGCTTTTTTACAGGTGCTTTTTCCACACTTTCCAGGCTTACAGTTACTGTGTCCTCCATGGGTCTATTATCTGTATGGTTGCTTTCCATCGTTTTGCTACAGTCTTTGAATCATCTTTTGATCTGTGGTAAAAGCGGAGAAAAATCCTTTTTCTCTACATTTTTACCCTTTTTCTCTTCTACTCCTGCAAATATTCCACAATGAGGACATCTGGAGAAATTTTCATCATCATAATAATGCATGATTACATCTAACAACTGCCATTAAATGCTCCTATTCTATCAAACAGCAATAGCAGAATAATTGTCCATATTTGTATTTTTACCCTTTTTTAGAACAATAACTTCCATCATTTCTATCCATTCTTTAGAAGTGGATGCTTTTTTCAGACAATTCATCATCTGTTTTTCATCTATAAGCTCCCAAAAACCATCGCTACACAACAAAAAGCCTGACCAACTTCTACTTTATCCTAGGTTCTCGAGTTCAAATTTGGGACTTTCCCATTCGATACCCATTACCTTTAAAAGTCTATTTCTGTCAGGGTGGTTTCTTATATGTTTCTCTTTTAATCTTCCTGCGTCCTGCAACATCTGTGGAACACTGTGATCTCTTGTCCTTTGTGCAAGCTTATTCTTGTAAAAATGATATAGTCTTGAATCTCCAACATGTCCCCACTGAATACTGTTTTCACCAATATGTAATACCACACAAGTTGTCTTCATATCTCTACACTCAATATTTGACCTCTGTGTGCATAATAATGTCCTGTGCATTCTGTAATGAGTTGATAAGCACTCTTGTGAAGCCCCTCCTGCACTAACAAACTCCTCTATCACTCGTTCTACTGCAATTCTAGACGCTTCTTCACCTTTTCCGTGACCACCAAGACCGTCAGCAAGGACAAAGCAGAAGTCTTCTCCTGCTTTTGTCATGCCCTGACTGAATCCTCATTGTTGTCGCGTCTACCCACATTACTGTATAAATAATGAGTTATCACGACCATCCTCCTATATCTTATCCTAATCTAAATGAATTCTTCTTTTGCTTTCCAAGTAGTATAATTCTTCCCGGTGCAACATTGACTGTACTACCTCTGCTAATAGGTGTACCATCGTCAAGGTATGTACCATTTGTAGATATATCAGTAACCTGATATATACCATTAGCATATCTTACTATACAATGCTCTTGAAATGTCAGCATCTGTTGAATCCAAATACAATGTTTGACTTATCAGCAGATCTACCAAACTTAAACTGTTCACCATTCTGAATATCAAATATAACACCTACGTGCTTTCCTGATACCGATAATTCTACCATCAGGACTACGTGAGATAGTTCCTCCTTGAACTGCTCTACCTGAAGGTGCTTGAACTTCCACCATTTTGACTGCATAATCCTTAGCATCATTCATAGATTTGATTCTTAGCTCTTTGCCATCAACAGATGTCATTACGTCTCTTTGTTTCTGTCTTCATAATTTGAGATATGCCATAACAGCCTCTATGTAAGTTCAATGCCAAAAGGTAAGAAGGCTATAAATGGATTAAATCCGAATCTAGCCAGCTTCATAGTGTCATAATTCTTACAACTACAAAAGGCAATAATATATATAGCTATCAATATAGCTGTAATTAATGCAGAAACATTTAATAATGTAAACCATAATAATATACAAAATAATGCTACTGTTGTTTTACTAACAATAAAAATAAAAGCGATAGGCATTCCTGCTAATTTGCATAGGGTATGTGCCCTTGCTACAAGGAACAAATGCCATCAACCATCTTCATCACCAGTACCTAAAGTATATAAAACATGTCTACATCACAAAGTATAATAATCAAGAGAAAACAATAGGACAAAAACTCTGTACATAAAGTCCGAAAACTTTGTCAGCCAGTTATTACATCATCGAGATTATTCATATAAGCGTTTGCAAGAAGCTTATCTCTAAGGTCCACCACCATACACAAAAATTATCTATATACATATATTTCTCCTATTCTCTATAACTCCCATTTAAATGCATCATCACAGAATGGCACTAACATAAGTGCTACATTACCTACCTGAAGAACATCATTTTTCTTCATTATCTGTGGAACCAAAACAACTTCATCATTCAGATAAGTCAATTCCTTTGTATTACCCAGTTGTGCAGGAATATGTTCTGTTTTGGCTCATAAATTATAATTGCATGTTGCTGTCTTGAAACACTACTTTCATTTTTAAGACAAACATCCATATCATTATCTCTTCCTATGAAGTTTTTACCTACTTTAAGTTTGAAATCTCTTCCCTTAAGACCGTTTGCACCACTTACGCAAACCAACCATCCTACTACAGGTGAATTATGTCCCTCAACTCCATTAGATGAAACTTCATTTGAGTCAAAGTCTCTTCCCCAAATAGAGATAGTCTTTACCTCATCATCATCAAGCAGCATCTGTGATGTCTGTGCTGACTTTAGGTATCCAGTTCTGACATTGAGAGCTGACTCATATCAACTGTCTTTTTGCTCTTCTTCTCTCAACAAACTACCACCAATAGTTACATCAACATTTGCCGGTGGAGCTGAAAAAGACTGTGAAGTTCTCACTCCTCCTGACACTCCACAATGTGGACAACTTGGATATGTGTCCGCATCATAAAATATCCATTATCACATTTTTAGATTCATATATCTCTCCTTTATTATTTTTACAAACACGGTTTTGTTTGTAGATTATCAGTAAAAAGTCAAGCAATAACGAATGTTAGAGAGTTATTTAATCAACATTTCACTTTTCTTAATATAAACCCTTGTCATCCCTATGTCAAGTAAGTATTGTTGCATCTACTCTTTATATAAGCCATATATGATAAGTCTAGTACCACAAATAAAAATGTCCCTTATGGTAAAATACTATTTGTATATTCTAACACTAGGAGGGACGACTTATCGAAAGTTATTTTATCAATGGATGAACAAAAAGTATAAGGGTTATTAAAGATCTAGTAGATCACCCAGATACAGCCAATAAAGAATGAGCCGCTCTTATTCTTGGATGCACCAAAGAGCATATAAACCATATGATACAAGGATATCTAACAGAAAAATGGTAAGAATTCTTTATTCATGGCAACAGGGCAAAAATAGCTACCACTATCTGTCTGATGTCAAGTCAGATTTCTTGATCCTCTGGGACTAAATACTACGAGACTAACTTCAGACACTATAAGAGCTTCTTAAAAAGCAGGGTATAAGCATCTCTCTTCTCTGTAATAGTGTTACAGGTCCAGGTACATTCTATCTCCAAAAGGCTAAAAGCTAGCGTAAAACGCATTAAACAACAGCTCCAAAGCTAAGAAAAAATAGCAAAGTCAAAAAGATTGGCAGAATGCAAGCTAGCAGTAGCAGTTGAAGATGCTCACAGTCGTCGTCCAAGATGTGCTTATTTTGTTGGTGGCAAATGGATGCTACCCCCTATGAATGGTGCCAGGGCAGATATAGCATCTACATTTGGCTATGATGCCTCCAGGTGTTGTTACAAATTGCTGGTTTGATATAAAAGAAACTCTTAACGCTACTACCATCAACATTTGACGAATCGCCTTACTGATTGTAATTGTTCCTTATAAGTTTCTTGCTGATAAACAGTTGTTGCCCACAAGAAAAAGGTGCCTTATCAGTTTGACAAAAGACACCTATACACAGTTTGCCTACGCCTGTAAGCAATTTGGCACAGCTTGAATCAAGTAGTGTTCCTACAGCTAAAGGACGCATAGAACGATTGAATCAGACTTTGCAGTCACGCCTGCCTGACCGGTTGAGCTGGAAGCGCAACCGATATCCATAAAGCCAGCCGTTCATTTACCACTACATAAAAAGATCAATGAGGAAGTTCACGCCCTTTATGGTATCAAATCTGTCTTTGAAACGCAACCATCTAAAAAATAAATCTTACTTTGGCGGTTTTAACTGAAGAGCTGTTTGATGCCGGACATGCATTCAATTCGAGAAGAAATTTTGCTGGATGATAGATCTGGAGTGCAGATACATTATCGAAAAGGTACCAAGGTTATGCTTATCGAGGCATTTGATAGGTCTATGTTTGCGTGCGTAAATGACAAAGATATTTATGCACAAATCTCGCTCCATAGGCATAAATCTAAGGATTTGGATGTGACTGCCAGCCAAAGCCTGAAAGCCTTATATACCGCCTGCCGTTGCCAGCGGAGATTGGATGCCTTCAATAAATTCGCACTCCTTCCACAGAATTGAAGACATAAAGAATTATAATAAAAGCCCCTTTGTGGGGCTTTATAAATTAATTATTTTGGGACATAATCATTTATGTGACAGTAAAATATTGTTTGCATCTATATTTGATACTTTCATATTCATAAAAAGTAAAATAATTAGCAAATATGATGTTTTACAAAACACTTTATAATGCAATGGAATCATTTTCCATTTTATTGTGTATTTTTATATTGTTTTTATACTTAAAATAATCTTTAAAAATATTTTTATAAAAGAGTATAGAATACAATCTCCAAATATTATCATTTAGATTTATACTATAAATTTTTATACTTTAAATTGAACATATTCCGGTTAGAATCCTCTATCTAACGGAATACTTCAAATTTTATTTTTATATTGTTTTCACTATACCACATTCTTCATTCATACATAACAGCTTACTTCCCTTTTTCTACCATCTTAAAGAGACCACATTTAGGGCAGAGAGTTGCTGATGGTTTTGTTCCATGACATAAAAGTCACAATCAGGTGCATTACTGCAACCATAGTATATTCTCCCCTTTTTAGTCTTCTTTATAACTACTTCTCCGTCACATTTTGGACATTTTACACCTATCTTTTCAAGATAGGGCTTAGTATTCTTACAATCCAGGAAATCCCGGACAGAGCAAGGAATTTTCCATGTGGTCCGTATTTTATAACCATATTTCTACACAATTCTCACATATAGCATCAGTTCTTCATCTGCTATTTTTAACATTTTCAAGTTCTTTTAGAAGCCTGTTCTACAGCTGATTCCAAATCCGGATAAAAATTTGATACCACAGTTTTCCAATTTATACTTCATCTCCACCGAATCCAATAGTTGTTCCAGATTAGCTGTAAACTCTTTGTCTACAATACTTCCAAAATAGTTTACCATCATAGAATTTACTATTTGTCCAAGTTCAGTGACATACAAATTTTTTTGTTCCTTAACAACATAATGTCTCGCCATAATAGTAGTAATAGTTGGAGCATATGTAGAAGGACGCTATTCCTGCTCCTCCAAAGCTTTTACCAGGCTTGCTTCAGTATAATAGAGCCGGGCTGTGTAAAATGCTGTACATCTATAAGTTTTTCAAGCTTTAACTCATCACCTACTTTAAGCTTGGCTAGATTATATCTGAACTTACTTTCTCTTCTTCATCATCTGTATAAACACTCACAAAACCGTCAAACAGGAGCCTTTGATCCTGCCATAGTAAATATATAGTCTCCGGCAGCCAGTTTTACTGATGTTGTCTTATACTTTGCATTTTCCATTCTACTTGCAACAAATCTCTTCCAAATAAGCTGATACAGTCTAAACAGCTCTCTTGGCAATGCTTCTTTCAATGTAGCCAGGGTTAATGTTGCATCTGTTGGTCTGATAGCTTCATATTGCGTCCTGTACATTTGTATTTGCATGTAACTATATTTTTGTGAAACATAGTTTTCTCCATAATTTTTCCTACAAATTCTCTTGCAGCTGCATCGGCTACATAGCTTCTCTTGTAGAATCAGTACGAAGATATGTAATAAGTGCAATAGTTCCCTTGCCTTTAATATCACTCCCTCATAGAGCTGCTGTGCAAGTCTCATAGTCTTTTTGAGTAGAGTAATTCAGCTTTTTGCTTGCTTCCTGTTGCAATGTGGAAGTTGTAAATGGAATTGGGCTTTTTGATTCTCTCTCCTTCATTTTATTTCGAAACAATATGTTTTGCCCCTCCAATTGCCTTTAGAATTTCAGCCATTTGAGTTCTATTATTATCGCAAGCTTTGTCTTTGTGCCATAAAACTTTGCATTAACACTTCTCTTAGAAAATGCCGATCAAAAGCTCAGCTTCCAGGTCAAGTACTCTTCAGGTATAAATTCATCTATCTGTGCTTCCCTGTCATAAATCATCCTCAAGGCTACAGATTGTACTCTGCCTGCAGACAAAGCCTCTCTTACCTTTGACCACAGTGGCGGACTTATAGAATACCCACCATTCTATCTAAAAACTCTTCTTTGCCTGCTGTTGCATCTGCCAAATTCATATCAATTTTCTTGGATGTTTAATGGCCTCTTTAATAGCATTTTTGTAATCTCATTAAAGCTGATACAATACCTTCTTATCACTGTCATCAGACTTCAATGCCTTTATGACAAATGCCAACTGATAGACTTCTCCCTCACGATCAGGGTCCAGTTGCAAGATATATTTTATCAGCATGCATCCTTTTTAGTTTAGCAAGTACTCGCCCTTCCCTTATAGTAATATACTTAGGCTCAAAATCATTTTTCAACGTCAATTCCATAGTTTGATTTAGGCAAAATCCTTATCCATTTGACGCTGTTACCTCATATCCTGAACCTAAATATATATGGTCTTAACCCTTTTGCAGGAGACTCCACTATCACTAAACTTCCAGCCATTTTAACCCTTACTAATTTATTCTCTTACAATATCGTTGGTGAAATCTGTACGATAAAACCTTCCAATTCAAGTAATAAAAGTGAGCTCAGCACCTGCTGATATATCTAGCGTGCTTTCTTTGATTATGTCATCAATGTATTGGGTTTTAAATCAAGGCAACTATAAACCTTTTTATCGTTCTTTTGCAGAGTATATTAAGTTTTTCATTAGTATACTTGTATTTTCTATCAATAATGAGATCTAGAGCTTCTAAAACATCAGTAGGCGATGAAAGTATACCAGCTCCATCAGCTATAAGTTTAGTGCATCCAAGACTCATACAATCAGTTATTCTGCCGGAAGTGCAAATACTTCTCCCCTGTTCCAAAACATCTTAGGCTGTTATAAGAGAACCTGATTTCAGTCTTGCTTCTATTACTATAGTATATCTGCAGACCTGATAGTTTATACGATTTCTAATGGAAGATTAAACTTTAAAGGATTGGTTCAAGTGGGAATTCAGATATTACACCACCAAAACCATCTGAACATAGTTTATATAAAGATTAAAGTTGCTCTCCGGATAACATACATTTGCTCCGGTACCCTAGTACTCACATGAGTTTACCTTCACCAAGTATAAGCACCTTCATTTGCTTTTGTATCAACTCCCAGTGCCATACCGCTTATTATATCTACCCATTTGTTGCAAGCTCCTGTGCTAGAAAACTTGCCATTTCAATCCGTATTTGACTGGCACCTACTACCACTATTTGAAACACTTTTCTTTGCTTTGGAATTTCACCTTTACAAATATTCCAAATGGATAATCTTTTATATGTATTAGTTTTGTGGATAATCCTCATCAAAGGCAGTATAAATTTTAATTTTTCTATCATCTAATATGAAAGATAAGTGTCATCTTAAATTATCTAAATTTAGTTTTGGTCTTAAAATTGCATTTATTTGTTTTTATTCAATTTTACTTTTGGTTTGTACTTCATCAAAGCTCATTTTAAATATATTATGTAGAAGCTTGATATTTTCATGAGATTGCCTTTTTGCTGAATATCAGAAGTTCAGATATTGTGGAAAGATAAAATAAAACTTCTCTCTGATGTTTCATAAGTTTGCATGTTCCCCTTTGCAATGTTGTCTTCTAGAGATCTATAAGATATCGCCTCACATATATCGTCATGCTCCAATATCAATATGTTCATTAAAATCTGCAACTGTTCTTGCAACCTTTAATATTTTATGTAAACCTCTTACACTCATCTTTTTCATCTCATACAAGTTTGCAGAAATATATCATCTTTTCATTTTAGTTTACAAAAATTTATTTATTAAACTTGGTGGGATTTCAAATTATATGAAAAGTTATAATCTCTATATCATATAGTTGTATCTGTCTCACTTTCTCTATATATATGTTCATTACTGCTTGTATTATTGAAAATCTCCCTTTTAGTTCATCATATCTTATAATGGAGGTTTCTACAGTGATATCAATTCTGTCAAGTAGGTTTAGATATCACTGGAGAGATACTTTCTCACCCTGTAATTCATTGCAATTACATTTATTTCTATCCGGATAATATCCACATTTACAAGGAGTTTTGTTGCAGCTACAAACATAAATCTGCCGGATAATCGATGCTGGCATTTGCTCAGAAATGCTCACTATTTATATTTTCCATAGGCTGTCTAAGTGCTTCTATAGTATTCGTCTTAAACTCTGCAAGCTCATCTAAGAATAGTACACCTTTGTATTGCCAATGATATTTCTCCCGGCTTGGGTGCTCTACCTCCCGATAATGCCTGTGGTGATACTGTGATGTGGGAGACCTATGTAGTCTTATTTTTAATATAAGGCTCTTTTGAGGTTTAATAGTCCACATACACTGTATATCTTTGAAACTTCTAATGCTTCTTCATCTGTCATGTTTGGCATTATGCCTGGTATTCTTTGGGCAATCATACTTTTCCGGTACTTTGCCTGGGACCAATGAACAATATGTATGTCTACCTGCTACTGCAATCTGTACAAACTCTCTTTAGTAGGATTTGACCATTTTACATCAGAAAAATCACTGTATTCTTTCATTGGAATTTGTGTGAAATATTCTCTGAATATATTTTTGTTATTTGAATTTCTATTAGATCCTTTGATATTCCAAGAAAATTCTTTATATCAGATACGATGTTGCTTCCTTGAATTATCATATGGAAGAAATATTTTTCAAATCCATCTCTTTTGCAAAAATAGCAATGGGAAGTATTCCTTTATAGACGATATTGCACCATAATGAAGTTCTCTACAAACGATGACTTGCTTAGAATATCAGTTTTATTGCACCCAGTGCCTCAAGTATTGATATGGCTATGGGCAAAGTCATAACCATCAACCTTCTTTTTTAATTTCTGCCGGTGAAATTTTGTGGCTATTTTTCTGGGATATTTTTAGAATTTTTATGGCAGTCTTGACTCTGTCTGCCGCTTCTTTGACCTCTCCTGATAAGGAACCTGTTAGAATGATTCCGGGGAGACGCATCTCCAATATCGGTTTTCACAACGAACTAAATGCATTGATACCTAAAAGACCTGCCGTATCTATTTTACTTAGCATAATCTCCTTTATGATCTATCGAGTGCAAAAGCACCGATAGATTTAAATAATTTTATTTTTTGATAACTGAGGCATCTTTTCTGACTACTATATCAGAACTCTCTTCATCAAATCCATTCGGATTGTTCCTTTTGCCATCTGAATGAATCTCTACACATATCTTCTATGTTCTTCCATGCCTTCCAGCCAAGTTCTTTAAGTGCTGAGAAGGATCAGCAGTACTCAGGTACGATCTCTGCTCTTCTGTCCTTAAATGCATAGTTGATTTTTCAAATCATTTTACCTTCTCAAAAGCATTTATAATCCAATCACTACTATATCCTATACCGGTTCCTAGATTGTATATATCAACTTTGCCCGGATCCTTCATCATCTTCTCAAGTGCTTTGACATGTCCCTTTGCCAAATCTACAACATGGATATAATCCCTTACACATGTGCCATCCTTAGTATCATAATCATTTCCAAAAACACCAAGACATACCAGTTTACCTACAGCTACCTGTGTAATATATGGCAAGGTGTTTTGGAATGCCCTTTTAGTTTTCTTATTCTTCTGACTCATTGCTCCAATAGGATTAAAATATCTTAAAAGGATTACAGAAAACTTATCATTTGCAGTATGAAGGTCTGTCAAAATCTGCTCAAGCATTCCCTTAGTTCTACCATATGGATTTGTAATAACTCCTAAAGGTGAATCTTCAGTTATCGGTACCACCTTAGGATCTCCGTATCTGTAGCACTAGATGAAAATACTATTTTTGTACCAAATTCTCTCATTACTTCGCTTAGAATAAAAGTACCTGTGATATTATTATGATAGTATTCCAAAGGCATCACAGACTCCTCCTACAGCCTTCAATCCGGCAAAATGTATAACCGCATCTGTTTCATTTTTCCTTGAAGACCTTTGTGAAAACCTTTTGATTTAATAAATCCACTTCATAAAAACGTAAAAGACTTTCCTGTAAGTTCTTCCTCTCTTTAGAGATTCTCCGGAAGAATTAACCAAATTATCTACTACACTACCTCCTTATCACTGCATTCAATAGTTCAACACAAGTATGACTTCCGATATAACCAGCACCACCGGTAACTAATATTGCCATAGCCCTCCAAAATAATAGCTAAAATCTGTTATAAACATATTGATTATATAAATTTTATAATAAAATATATTAAATCAATGAATTTTTCAATAATATTGCTTAATGATGGAAAAAGCCTTATACCTGTAAATGCCATACATATGCCATATTTGTTGCACCAATCTATAACTTCATCATCCATGAGAACCTCCAGTTTGTGCAATATACTCTACACCACTTCTTTTAGCTCTCTCTATATTGTCACTAAAAGGGAAGAAGGCATCTGAACCCAAACTTACACCTTTTTAGATTTTTCGTCAACTCTTTCTTTTCTGTTGTACTAAATTTCTTTGGCTTTTCCGTAAATATATGTTTCCCATGCCATCAGACAAAAGTGCTTTCTATACTATTATCCCCAATGTACATCTGTAGCATTATCTCTATCAGCTCTTTTTATACCCTCTTTAAAGGTAATTCAGAACACATTTTTGATTGTGCTAGAAACCAATTGTCTGCCTTAGTTCCTGCAAGTCTGGTGCAATGAATCCTTGATTGCTGTCCTGCTCCGATACCTATAGCCCGACCATCTTTAACATAACAAACAGAGTTTGACTGTGTATCTTTAATACTATCAAAGATATAAGCAAGTCAAGTTTTTGCATTCTGTGTATATCCTTTTATTCTCTGTAACTATATTTTTCAAGTAATGTCTCATTTATATCCAGATCATTGTGCCCCTGTTCAGATGTAATTCCAAAAACTTGTTTCTTTTCAACTTCACCGGAATATAGTTTTCATCTATTTGAATAATATTATATTTTTCCGTTCTTTTTGATTTCCAGTATTTCAAAGCCTCATCAGTATAACCCGGAACTATAACACCATCGATACCTCTCTTTTTTATTAAGTAAAAGCCGTTTCCTTATCACAAATATCGCTTAATGCTATAAAATCTCCAAATGACGACATTCTGTCTGCCCTCTTGCTCCGGCATAAGCACAAGCAAGGGGACTTAACTCTGATCCTCTGCAATATATTTTCTTTAAAAATATCATCAAGAGAAGTCCTATAGCGGCTCCTGAGTGATACATCTTTAAAAGCTTGTAGCAGAGGGTAGACCGCTTACTTTTTCAATTCGAAACCAACTGCCATCATTAAGTGCATCCAGATTAATATGTCCCGGATTGCCGACAAGAACTTTTATAGGGCAAGTCATCTCATTTTTCCATAAAAACTTTTAGCAGGCTTTTGATTGGGATTACAGCCATATTTCAATACTAATTCATTCATACATACCCTCCAATTTGTTCTTTATTACCTGTTCATACTTTCCGGTTTTATATCAAATATATCTGACTGCCAGCGATATTTTATTGTCAATATTTAGTGCATTCCATAATTTTTCACTAAATTCATCTATGCTACCATTTGGTATTACTGGGTTCCCCTTCAAAAGCTCTTTAAAGGATCACCATTTTCTTTATGTATGAATATCCCTCACCCTGTTTAGGATTATCATAATTATAAGAAAATCTCAGCGTCTGACTATCATCTCCATAATTACTTTTTAATATTTGAAAGCTTCAGTTTAGGTCCGTCATTAATATCAATAATTCCTGATATTCTTGGGGTAAAATTAGGTGCATCAGGTTCAACATGTTCTTGTATAGAGCGCCTCCTCAAAAGTCTTATTCTTTTTAAATACTCGTACACCATGTCCTGTTTTGATCTCCATTTGTTACAATTACACTTTTTCATATACTCTAACCGGAGAATATATGATTAGAGATGGATCTGTAAGTAGATCTCATCAGATAAACCAGTTCTTATATCATCTTCCTTTGAGATCCTGTTTCTGGAATTACTACTTCTCCCATTATAAAATATGCAAAAACAGCATTTTTACCATCATCTGACCTGCCTAAAATAATACCTCTACCCGGATATTCATTTGCCGATAGATGCTCAAACATAAAAACCTCCTAATCGTTTCTAAGTGCTGTAAGTGGACTGAGCTTCATTGCTCTTAAAGATGGGAAAAATCACTGCCAACATACCTATAATAATAGCAAATATGATTGCTGATGTTACAAGCCATAGGGGTATTCTTGAAATATCTCCATCAACACCGGCAACTGATGCTGCAGCTCCAAAAAGCATTGATTATAAATGAAATAATAAAACTAAAAATCCTCGGTCAAGCCTCCTATAAGACCTATTGCGCCTGATTCTATAAAACATATCTCTATTACGATTCATATCACAACCTAGAACCTTCATAATTCCAATTTCCTTGGTTCGCTCATATATACTCATCATCATAGTATTTTGCAATACCTATAGAAGCAACAAATAGTGATACTGCCTATACCTCCAAGTACCATCTGTATCATATTTGTGGAAGCCGCGCTGTTCAATCCATTCCATCTGTGAGTCGGCTAAATCCATCTCAGTTATCTGTTTTTGGACACCTATTACATTTTCATATCATCCACTATATTTTTGCTGAATCATATACCATACTTTAAAGGTTTTTCCTGTAGTAGAGTTGACCCGGAACCGACATTTTTTATAAAATTTTCTTAAGCATAGACTTAAGGGCATCTATATTGCAATATGTCCATAACTGTAGCTATTATAATTATCAAAGTCATCCATAGAGCTCACCCTTTACTACTCCTGCCAGTTTCTATAATATATTTCTTCGGAGCTTTTGGAGGCATTTTCCTCCCATATTTGATTTTTCACGTCGTATCAAAAATTACAAACATAAACATAAGTAGTCTGCATTTGGAAGCTTGTTAGTATCATAAAAAGATTCACTTGGCTTTTTGAATTATAAAAATCTTATAATAAAATTTCCATATACAAATTCTAAATTTTTCTTATCTGTAGGAAGATGACCACTTTCAAACTCTATTTCAGCCATAAAATCATTTCCTACACCACTTACCTGAACATTTTGCATATCAGGTCCCTGCATCACTATAACTGAAGTTGAAATGCAGCGATACTCCTCCACATATTTCCAAGCTTTGAAAAGCTTGCAATAGTTCATCCTTTATCGCAGCAGCTCAGTCTTTTGATGTATCACTTTTGTCTGTTATATGGCTGAGAGACATCTATAGCTTTTAATGATCCGGACTGTGCTATGCTCTCATATTAAGTTCATCCAGACCTATGCCAAGCAGAGCACTTAAGTAACTACTAAAGCAATTACCTATAAAGTACACCCAATACCAGTAAGTACAGTCCTCAATTTCCTTCTCTTCAAATTTGGATATAGCAATTTTAAGAAACATCAAGTAGTTTTCATTTACATTTAGCTCCTTTTGATTTTCTCTTCTTCAATGTGATAACACCTGCACAATAACAGCAGCTCCAATTCCTCCTATTACAACAGAGTATAGCATTTAGGTTGCTTGGTTTCTTCATCTTTTACATCAGGATCAGAGGCATATCTATCTCTGTTTTCGTTCTTCATTCACATTCAAAAATAAAATCTCTAATAGTCTCTTCTGTTATATTGCCATTTTCATCCTCGCAGCTTGTGTGTGAGACTTATCTTTCCATCATCTGTAGTTACTTGCCTTTCCGGTCAGAATTTACATCCATTTCCTGTACTCTCCGGGTTTTATATTTCCAACATAGGCTTCATTTTCACATGATGGAATCTGCTGCCTTAAACTTAGCCATATAGATTAGTATAATACTACCTTACGTATTATTTATCTGGGAATGTAATGTTGCATCATCTCTACACTTATGCTTTTCAGGATGTTTCGACTTCCTATATTCATTCTTTGCAACCTGCTACAGGTACATATCTGACAGTTACCTTATCTGCGCATTCTTATACTCTGGAGGTCATATTGTTCATTTATTGTTATAGAATATATGATCTTTTGGTCTACACCTGCTTGCCCGCAATCATCTTAAGCCTCAGTTCTGTTGTCTGATTTGCGGGCGGTGAATTGACCACTATCTTGAGCTTGATCCCTCTTCAATGCTGAACACTGCACTGTCATTTGCCTTTTCAAGATTCTAAAGTAAACAATATATATTGCTTGCAGGCACACTTGCGGAAGCATTTTCATAGCTATAATAATAAGTTCGAGGGCATCTCCGGCATATACAGTCTGCTTTTGGTTCTGGTTCTCAAAACTGTCACCACTATTCTTGCCTTAGTTCTGTCATTTGGATTAAACTCTCCTGCAACTTAGTTGTTGTCTCGTCCTTTTCCTTATTCTTTATATATGCACAAAAACTGCTCTTCAGCCTTTTAAGCTCTCCTCTGTGCTGTCACGATAGGTTATTTCAAGCTTTATAGGATAATACCCCGTATAAGTATATGCTTCATAAGCAAATATAATCCAAGACACATTACTCCCACTTTCCAATTTTGTCAAAATGTCTGTCATGGTTTGCATCATTTGTTTCAAAAGGAAAAACTGTATTCTCCTTATCCATCACCATATGTGCTGTGGACATCACGTGCTTGTCAGCTTTCCGGCATTTGCAAGATTTAAACTGAAGTTAAGTACATCCGGATGTGTACCTCTGGGAGTGAACTGTCCCTCTCCCAGGTAAACTCCATCCTTTACAGCCTCAGACGCTCACTACTCAGCCGTGGTAGACTTTTGAATATATACATTTACCATACTTCCTTGCACCACCCTTACCGCCATTTCACGTCTGCTAAATACACAGGTGTTCCATAATAACCTTCAGCATATCTCTTCTAACTCTGGCGAAAATAGTTACACTTTTTCTTTCCCTTTGTTATCTTACCTCTATGTTTCCTGTCTGTAGTTTTCACGAAGTAAGCTCAAAAGGAAATTCCAAGTTCTTCTTCATCATCGTCATCATCATAAGCTATTCCGGCCCAAGCATTGTCATAATCGGAACCTGTTTTCAGCAATGAAAGTAACATTCGTATCTTTTCCAGTTTTACCTACCAGTATCTTATCCTGGTGAAAATATCATTACCTTCTATATATAAGCTTTTGCAAAGGATTGCATTGGTAGAACTATCACCATTAAAGAGATAATTAACAGTCCAAAATTCTTTTTATTCCCTCTCATACTCATTAAACCGCCTTTCCATCTACGATTCTTGTTGTCTATCAGCCATTTTGCAATATCATTTGTCATCGTATTTACCATTATAAGTGTTTGATTCTCTTCCTTAACTATTTTGCTTCATAAGCTCAAGTACCTCTCAACCAGTAGTCTTTGTATCAAAAGTTTCCTGTAGGCTCATCTGCAAATATAATCTTTGGATTTGCATATACAGTGCTCTAGCTATACCCACTCTGTTGCTGTCCACCGCTCATTGCATTGCCATTTTGATATATCTGCTTTTCTAGACCTACCAAAGTAAGATAACTTCTTCGCAATTTCAATACGCTTTATTCCTCCATTCTCTAAATACCAGCAGGGTGCTACATTGTCAGGAGTGCATTCGTAGTCGGTAAAGATTGTGCGATTGATAAATCCTACATTGTTTCTTCTAAATGCTGCAGTTGATTTTCTTTCAACTTTTTCAAGATGAGTTCCACCTATTATTATCTCTCACCACCTTTGGCTTGGGCTTTTCCAGAGTCCATGCAAGCTTATGTTTAAAAGTGTTGATTTTCCTGAACCTGATGGACCTACTATTGCCACGAACTCTCCCTTGTTTATTGTAAAGTCCAAACCATCCAGTGCATACTACATTTCTCACCACTTTATAGAACTTATAAAAGCTCCTTAACTTCTATTATTATCTCAACCATCATACTCACCTTTAATAAATACGACTATATTCTACATGTATTCTATCATATCATATATTTGATATATTTATCTTTTTATTTTTAATATAATTTTATTAAATGAAAAGAGCTGACTAATAAATACTACAAATATCAGTCAGCTCTAATAGTATTAATGATACCAGCTCTTTTGCTTTAGTTTTGTTACCATTGGTTTTAAATATAAGTTCTCTATCCTTATCCTCGCCCTTGCAATCCACCTTTATATGGTCTCCAAGCTTTACATTACCCATAGTATCTGCTCTGCCATCTTATCTTCAATCTCATTTTGTAGGGCTCTCTTTAGCGGTCTTGCCATACTTTTTGTCATAACCCTTGTCAATAAAATTCCTTTTGCCTTTTCAGTTAATCTTATGCTCATTTGCATCTGCTCAGAGTCTATTATTGATTTCTTTGAGCAAAATATCAAGGATCTCTTTAAGATTTTTCGCGTGTAAGCTGATGGAATACTATAGTTTTCGTCAATTCTATTGAAATTCGAGCTTGAACATCTGCTGCTTCATCCATAACATTATTCTTCATAGCAGAATAGTCTTTTCATCATCAGAACTTGAAGCGAATCCAGATGTTTTTGGCTCAACAATTCTTTGTGCTCCGGCATTTGAGTAAGTATAATAACAGTATTCTTAAAATCCCAACTCTTCCTTGAATCAGTAATATGCCATCATCAAGCACCTGTAGCAGTATATTAAATACATCAGGATATTGCCTTTTCCAATCTCATCAAAAGTATCACAGAATATGGATTTCTGCGTACTTTTTCAGATAGTTGGCCACCCTCATCATATCCTACATATCGGAGGCGAACCTACCATCTTTGAAACAGAATGCTTCTCCATATATTCACTCATATCTACGCGAATAAGGGGCACTTTCAGATCCAAACATGCACTATAGGCAGGGCCTTTGACAACTCAGTCTCTCCGACACCTGTAGGTCCTAAGAAGAGGAATGAACCTATAGGTCTTTTTGGATCCTTTAGTCCAACTCTACCCTTCTTATCGCTCTTGCGACGGCATTTACCGCCTCTTCTTGTCCTACAACTCTCTCATGCAATACTTTTCAAGATTATTAGAGTCTTTGAGAATCATTTTCTGTTATTTTTCTTTACAGAATCTTTGTCCACCTTAACAACATCAATTTCATCCTCATCCACTACAAGCTTTTTATTTTCTTATCCTCAATCCATTTTCTCTAAGTTTGTTTTGCTTTTCTCTAAGTTTTTCCTGCTTCTCTTTGATTTCCCAGCTCTTTCAAACTCTTCATACCTCAGCCTCTTACTTTTCCTTTTCCATCCTTTTTCTATTTCAGCTTTTTATTTCTTTGATCTTATCAGGTTCCATATAATTGCTTATTCTGGTCTTTGACAACTTCATCTACTAAATCAATAGCCTTATCCGGTAAAATCTATCAGAAATATACTCTTTGATAGTTTTACAGCACTCTCTGTGCTCTGTCAGTTATAGAAACAACATAATGCTCCTCATACTTAATAGCTGCATCCAAGAAGTATCTTAGTAGCATCCTCCAAAGACAGTTCCTCAACTATTATAGTTGAAATCTTCTCTCAATGCTGGGTCACTTCTCTATATGCTTTCTATATTCATCTATAGTTGTAGCACCAATCAGCTGCATTCACCTCTAGCAAGCAAAAGGCTTTAGAATATTTGAGGCATCTACTGCACCCCTCTGCACCTCCTGCACTATAATGGTATGAAGCTCATCAAGAGGAAAAGTAATACATTACCGGCATTTACTACTTCATTTATTACCTTTTTAATTCTTTCCTCAAATTCACCACGGTACTTTGATCCTGCAATCATTGCCGGTAAATCAAGAGTTACCAATCTTTTTATCAAGCAATGTATCAGGCACTTCTTTTTGAAATATGCGTGATGCAAGTCCCTCAACTACTGCAGTCTTACCAACTCCAGGTTCACCTATAAGTACCGGATTATTCTTAGTTCTTGGATAGTATCTGCATTACTCATGTTGGTTTTCATCATCTCTACCAATAACAGGATCAAGCTTACCTATTCTTGCAAACTCTGTCAAATCTCTGGAATACTTATCTAGAGTAGGAGTAGAAAAATTATTTTGTTTTGTCATACTTCTCTCATAATTTTCTTTTCGCTCTATTTCTTCCCCATTGTGAGAGTATTTCCATATAAATCCTTTGAATATTTATATTCATAGTCAAAAGAAGTTTATGTGCTGTACATACTGTCCTATGTGCTATAAGTATATGCTCTGTACCTATAAGAGCAGACTTATATCTTGTAACCTCTCTATATGCATTTTGTAATACACCTGTGCAAGTGAAATAGTTCTGCTTACCCTCTACTGCCACATTATAATTTGATACTATCAGATTGATCTATTAAGTTTAATATCTTTTTCTTCTGTTATTCCATTATTCTCCAAGTATTTTTGGCTTCTCCGCTTTCCTTCTTGTCAAGACGAAGGAGATGTTCGTGCAAACATAGTTTGCGATAATTCTTTGTAGCCATTTCAACATACTTTATCGCCTCCTTTGCTTGAGATGTATATCTTTCAGCCATTGCTTTTCCTTTCTATTTTTAAATCTCCTATATTCTCTCTATATATTCTGCCCTTATTTCATCAATTTCATCTTCACTTAATGGTCTTCCTGTCATTTTTAAAAGATTTGATGACTGTGCACCAATCATCAGTGCATATATTTTACTTTTCATTTGTAGCTCTATTAATCCGTCTACCTAGTACTGCCCATCATAAGAGACTCAAAAACTGAGTGCATCCTTTAGTGATAACTTTCTGGCATATTTTAAAACTCCATATGATTTATATACCTCATCCTGTTTTTCAATCTCATTTTATTAAGATTCTCTAAGTTTTCCTTCATTTGCATTAAGTTGATTAGCAACCTTTATTACAGTATCTACTATTTCTTTTCAGATATACCCAAGTTTTTGGATTACTGATTTCAAACAATGAACCAAAATTTTCTCTGCCTTCACCATCAATCCTCTTATGGATACCCCAAATCTTCCAACATTTGAAACAAGCTTTGAAAAACCTTTACTATGTGTAGATGCAGGCAAATGAAGTACTATAGCAGCTCTCAAACCTGTTCCTATATTTGTTGGATATGTTGTCAAAATATCCATACTTTTTCGATAAAGGCATACTCAAAATGTTCATTTATACTAATCATCAATCTTATTTGCCCTCTCAAACCAATCATACAATGTAATTCCTACTGAAATTGTTTGAAACGATATGATCATCTCCATTTATTTACTACTACTGATATCTTCATCATCACTTAATATAATACCTGTAGGTGTTTTCTTTGCCAATGTCATATTTAAAATTTTTCTATCATACATTGACATTCTATCTATTTCAGAAACTCTATCCAGTATTTTTGCACTTGTATGAATACCCAAATCAGTAGACATATTTGACAATTCAAAAATTGTATTGTCAACTTCACTTGCCCTAGCTTGAGCATCTGAGAGTTTATCCGGAAATAATGCATCATCAAAGTTTCTTGCAAGTCTTATTCTACTACTTATATAATTATAATCTGTCTTCAAAGATACATTATCATACCACATCTTCATTGTCCTCTTTGATTGTTTTTATCCTGTCTCTAAGTATAGCCGCTTGGGCAAAATCTTCTTTTTGATAGCGTCTTCCAATTTATGTCTTAAGTTTTTCTATTTTTATCTCCTCGTCACTAATACTGTCTATACTCTCAACAACTACTGTCCTTGGGAAGTATCTCATGATTTTATTGTAATTCTTTGGCTTCTTACCTACATATGTATCATTTCCATAGATTTGCTTGATATTATCGTTTATCAACAAATTAAAACTTTCAAAACAGTCCTTACATCCAAACATTGAATTTTTATAAAATCATCATAACTGTTACATCTTAGGACATACTATTTGCCTATATTCTTTATTCTCATCCTTCTCAAAGACATCTCCAAGTAAACCTGACAATAACTTAGAAAAGCTAAAGTCTTTGTCAAATATACTTGAATATTGATCAATATCCTGGCACATTGTGAACATAGATGATGCTCATTCTTTTTGGTCGCCATCTATTATCTCAGTGTAAAAGACATTTGCCTCTCTTATTTTACATTTCTCACAACATCTTTGCTACTATATCTCCTCAATTTCTTGTGCTTCAAACTCATTATACAACTCATCTATCAATTCATGTGCTTCATCTCTTGTTACACCATTGCATATACCTCTTGCTACTACCACTCCAAATTCTTTTCGCATGCTATTTAGTACTCTAAGTTTGTCTGCATCTATTTTTATCACTGCACCTTTTCTTCTATCCAAGTTGTACACAGCCTTCTCTCTTCAATGTAGCATAGGCCTTATTCACAGTATGCATATTTATGCCTATTTCTTCTGCAAGCTGTCTTACTGATGGCAATAAATCTCCCTCATAGGTATTTGTTTGTTGCAATTCCAACTATAATTTGATTGCAAAGCTGTACATATATAACCTCTTCACTATGAAAATCTATGATTACATCCATACTTACACTCCAAAATAATATAAAATTTGTCTGCTTTATGCTCTATATATCTCATATTTAATAAATAAAAATGAAATAACTATTCAAGTCAGTTATAAATGTTATAGTGATAGTATAACACAATAGGATTCTAAAAACAATATTTTATAACTTTGGCCATTCATTTTAAAATTCAAGCTTACCTGTTATTCTTATCTTAATCCTTGTTTTTATATATATTAAACAACATTTTTATACTAAAAAGTTGGATATAATTTTCATTTTCATTTTTATTAAGTTGAATCGCACAAAATTATTTATATTATACACTTATTTATGTAACTATTATAACTTAAATTCATAAAATATTAATACTAGTGCATATATTTGTCTATTATGCTATCATAATACACGTAGTTGAGAGTTTTTCTTGCGTTGACCTCTCACTACAAAATGTGCGTATGCACTCTATATCACTCTAACAGGAAACAGCAGCCGTTCGGCTGCTGTTTTCGTTAATATAAAAATAGACTTCTATTACAAACTATATCTTGCAATAAAAGTCTATCTAAAAATCATATTATTTTGAAATATTCAATCTCTTCTAAGTATCTTTTGCTATTTCCTCAGTCATTTTTCTGACAGATACTTCTTGTCAGGATTCATAGTAAAGTGGAACCCCATTCATCCCCACCTTTATATTTGGGTACTATATGCATATGTAAATGACAACTGTATCTCCATACATACCATAATTAACCTTACTTGGTGATTTTATGTATAGCCTTTGCTATCTTATTTGCATCAAAAAGAACCGGTTTCTTTCTTCATCAGAAATATCGACAATCTCACTTACATAGTCCTCATAAGCCAGAATGACTCTTCCATCTTGGTCTGTTCCTTAAATATGTATAAATATCCACTGTCCATTTTACCTACGGATATCCAAACTTATCAAGCAAATCTCCTTCGCATACAATAAGCACAATTATTATCTTTCATATATTCTCCTTATGTGAGGCTATTTTTACTCCACATTTTCATAAACAACAGTACCCTTGCAAATAGTATAAACGATCTTTCCTTGTAATGTTTCACCCAACCATGGGGAGTTTGCAAGATTTGCTTTCGCTCTTATCATATTTCCTCTTTATTTATATCAAACACCACAATATCTGCAATTTCATCCTCTCTTAGAACTCCTCTATCCATATTGTATAGTCTTGCAGGCTGATAGCTCATTTTATTTACCAAATCAAGGAGTGAAAAGATACCCTGGTTTTACCAGATTCATAAAATCTAATGAAAAAGCTGGTCTCAAGTCCTATTATTCCACTTGGTGCATTTACAAAATCCTTATTTTTCTCCAACACTGTGTGGTGCATGATCTGTAGCAATAATATCAATAGAGACCATCTTTCAGTCCTGCTATAATTTGCAATTCTATCCTCTTCTTCTCAGCGGAGGATTCATCTTTGCCAATGTGCCATATTTTATAACATCTTTATCAGTGAGCGAAAAATGATGTGGTGTTGCCTCTGCAAATACGGGCTCCGGCTTTGCCTTTCGTACAAACTCAACGCTTTCCTTTGCACTTATATGCTGGATACTTATGGTTGCACCTGTCTCTCTCGCAAGTTTACAATCCCTCTCAACCATTGATATCTCCGCCTGTCTATCTGAACCAAAATATGCATCTTATCTGATGAATAACCATGAGTTTATTCCATTTTCTTTAATAAATTTGGGATCTTCTTCATGGAATGAAAGCAGCATTTTTATATTCCTTGCATATTCATAGCTTCCCTTGCTAAGTTTCCGTCTAGGAGTGGTCTACCATCATCTGTAAAACCTATAGCACCGGCTTCTCTAAGCTCATTTAATTCAGCAAGTTCCTCTCCTTTCATACCTTTAGTAATGCAGGCTATCATCAAAACATTGATAGGAGTATTCCTTCCTTTTTAACACTTCAAATATTAATTCAGGAGTATCAATAGGTGGTTTTGTATTTGCCATAGCAACTATTGTGGTAAAACCTCCCTTTGCAACCATTGCACCACTTGCTATATCTTCTTTATACTCAAATCCCGGCTCTCTAAGATGTACATGTACATCTACAAATCCAGGAGCCGCACAAAGACCGGTGCAATCATATACTTTTCAGCCTTTCTCCATTTGCTCTTGCCATCAATGTAGCATCTAAATATAACTCTCTACCTGTTTTTATAATCTTTCCTCTGATATCAGTATATCACTTATATCATCAGTCCTTGTACAAGGATCTAACATAATCTAACATTTTTAACATTATCATATAAATATATTCCTTTCTAAATACTTATATCGACTATATTATATCATATAAAACGATTTTTGTTGGAAATTTTATATAGAAATTTGTATTAAAAAGGTGACTGCTTTCACAATCACCTACAGTTTTAATTAAAATTACTTAAGAGTAACCTGTGCTCCAACTTCTTTAAGCTGCTTCTTGATACCCTCAGCTTCTTCTTAGAAACCTCTGCCTTAAGAACCTTAGGAGCTCGTCAACAAGATCCTTGCTCACCCTGTAAGTCCAAAGTCCTGTAACCTCACGAACAACCTTGATAACCTTAACCTTCTGGTCACCTGCTGCTGTAAGTTCTACATCGAACTCTGTCTTCTCTTCAGCTGCTGCTGCACCTGCACCTGCTGCTGCTACTACAACGCCAGCTGCTGCTGATACGCACAAACTCTTCCTCACAAGCCTTTACAAGCTCATTTAATTCAGAACTGATAATTCCTTTATTGCATCGATAAACTCTGCAGTTGTTAACTTTGCCATTTAATAATCCTCCATTAGTTTGTTTATGTTACGCTTCTTTGCTTTCAGCGATCTGATTAAGCACACGAGCGAAGTTTGTAATAGGTGACTGGATACTTCCAAGAAGTCTTCGATCAACTCGTCTCTTGATGGTATTGTAGCTATAACTTTTATACCATCCTGGTCATATGTTACACCGTCTACTACTCCTGCCTTTAATTCAAGCTTTGGAGCAGTCTTGAGAAATTGTAAAGTATTCTAGCCGAACAGTTGCATCTTCCTTTGAAACTGCAATTGCTGTAGGTCCCTCAAGTGAGCTATCTAATGTCTCAAATGGAGTACCCTGAGCAGCTAAACGAATCATTGTGTTCTTATAAACCTTATAAGTATACCTGCTTCTCTAAGTTCTTTACGAAGCTTTGTATCCTGGTCAGCAGTAAGACCACGGTAGTCAACGACTACAGCTGCCTGTGCACCGTCTAAAAAGCTCAGCAATTTCCTTAACTATAGGCTGTTTTAATTCGATTTTTGCCATTTTTAACCTCCTTTATAGTTTCAGTAAAAACCCGTAAAAGCAATAAGTGTAATTTATACTAAAAACCCTCTGACATGTGCAGACGAGGTGAGAATACATCAACGTGCTTAGTCACTTCCTCGGTAGGCATTGCTTTAAGCCAAAGGCACCTACTGTCTACAGTCGTTTTTACCTTGGCTAGGGATACCAAATACATTTGTCAAGCGACTTTTTACTTTTTATTAAAATACTTTTAATTTGGTGGCATCTATAAGACTTCATATGCTCTCCGTAAACCTTTTTATTTGTCAATTGTAAGTATTAGAATTATTAACATATTCTCCTAAAAATACATCACTGTATTTTCTATACCTTCTTTTTCAGCTCTTCAAGAAGCCAATCCTCGTCCTTACCTATTACCTCAGTATATCAGATTGTACCTGACCGTCTGTAATAACAGAGGAACTTAGGGGTTTTCCTCACCTGACTGAATTAAAAATCAATTGTCCGTTTTGCTCAAGTACAGCCCTCTTCACATCCTTTGTTGAATAAATTCCGTTTGTACGCAATTTAAAAGAAACATCATGAGCGGATAAGCCTGCCTTTTTACAATTTTCAACAATTATTTTTCCGCCATCTATTATTGTTAAGGCCTTACCGTCTATTAAATGTTTAGCCTTTACATTATGTGTCTTTATCCATTTTAAGCCCAGCACCAGAATGCACCATATACATAATATTGCAATAAAATCAAGTATCACGTACACTGCTGTTATATATAACACCACCGATAATGCCACCAAGCACATAATTTACAATCTGGTCACTGCTGATGAAGTGTGCCAGTTACCCCCCACCTGATATGTTTATTATTATTACCAATGCAAAAAGCCTATTAAAAAGCTTTACAGCTACCAACAAAAACGGTTCATAAAAACCTCCTGTTTGAAAATAAATCTGCAGCTGTATTATATTATATACATTTTATAAAATCAATTCAAAAGTCTAAAACAATATACTCTTTAAATGATTAGTAAATTTTATTCTGTATTCGTTACCATATTAAAATATACATTAAAATAAATAATATCATTCTTATATGATGACATGATTTTACCCTTGTGCCTGTTTTATAATATTTCTTGTAATGGAGAGTCCCTACCCATAACCCGAAATACTGCTGTTATGTGATTTATCTTCTCTATAAAATCTTTCAAAAACTTTGAATAATCTGTATTCCTACCCTCTTTATATGTATTATACACCACAAGCTTGGCTTTTTGAATGTTAACCCTGTTGTAGCATTCTTACACCAATAATCCCACCTTCATCACAATATTTATTTGCATTATCAGATTAGAATATTGACCAGCTCATATATGCACTCTGATCTCCGGATATATATATCCTTTTGTGAACATCTGATTCAAAATTTTTACCGCCCTTTATTTGCCAATGATTTAAAGGACTTTGAGGACTTTTTCCACTATATCTGAAAAATTGATATTTACAGCGCTACACTCGTCTGTTCCTCAAATCTTGCAAGTACGACCAGCCTATTTATAAGTTCAGTCAAACGCTGTATCTGTTCCTTTGTACTTTGCGTCCATTCATTTTCTCCGGTAAAGCATCTCTGCCAACTCGTTATTAGTAGAAATTATAGCAATAGGAGTCTTTAGCTCATGACTTGCATTAGTAATAAAAGCTCTCTGATTCCTATAGTTTTTCCATAAATGGCATCATTACCTTACCTGAAAAATAATAAATATTACTATGATTAAATTTGAAAAGAAAATAAATACCGATGTCTCAATCAAATCATCCCTATCCTCAGAATATCTGGTAATATCCAGTACAACTATAAAGCTTACTCTCATCAACCTCATCAAAAATTAAAACTTATACGCAAGCTTTGTCCATCAGTAGTTGTAAAAGTTCCCATAGGTTTTACCTCCCGATAGTATTTTCTTTACATAAAATACAACATCTGTATCTGATAGATTTGCAATATGTTCAGTATTCATAGTTATTACTTTATCGCTACTGTCTGCACCTGTACACTAAAATATCTGTATTGATAGATATTATCTGAATTAGTCTTTTTGCCAAGAATCTTTTCGATAGTTTCTTCTTTGGGAAGAACTCCGTTGTTATCCAGATAATAAATCTAATATTTTATTTATTCTCTTTCACTTACTGCATACTTTGAAGCATTTAAAACGCCTATTACTGAAATAAGCATTATAATAACTGCCACAGTAGCAACTAAAATGAATTGTATACGAAGCCTTCTAAACAAATTACACCTCAACTAATTCAAATCGCTATTTTCTTCTCCCATAATATCAATGTTTGCATTGATTGCCTTAAGTTTTTCTTTAAATAAGATATATATATCCAAACATACCCGGCATCAGAGTCTTCATCCTTAGACCATACATGATTATAAATGTAATCTGTTGACAATTTCTTATTTTTGTTTAGTATAAGTACTTCCATAAGCTTTGGTTTCCTTACCTGCCAGATAATAGAATTCTTTGCCGACAATTCCTGTTCTGCTACATTTCAGCTTCACACTTCCAAATGTAAGTATCTTTTCATTAAACTTTGTATCTATTCTTCGCTCAAGTGATCTTATCCTTGCAATCAATTCCTTTAGCTCAATTGGTTTCGTAAGGTATTCATCCGCACCCAAATCAAGTCCCGCAATCTTTATCATCTACCTCACTAATTGCAGTGAGCATAATAACATATGTTGTATTACCTGATTCTCTTATGTTTTTCAAAACTTCCAGCCCTGTCATCTTTGGCATCATTATATCAAAAATCATTAAATCAAATATTCCTGTACTTGCATGTTCAGAGTGCCTGTTCTCCATCAAATGCCTGTACAACCTCATATCCTTGTATTTTCAATGCCGTAGCATATGCCTTGACAAAAGCAAATTCATCTTCAGCTAATAATATTTTCATTATCTGACTCCTCTATTAATTTTTATAGTTTGCATATTTAAGTCACAGGATGCCAACTCATCAGCACATCTTTCAGCTCTTTTGTAATCCTCTCATGAGTTGCCTATATTTTTCTTGTATTTCATCTGATGCTCAAAGAGATGCCCATGAGATCCATAGCTATAGTCCTTAGTTGAATCTCAATGTAATACTTTCCATTCTCATTATCTTCACAATCCGGATATTTTGTGAGATACCTCTAGTATCATATGGTAGGAACGATATCCATTAGGCTTCACATTAAGTATATAGTCCTTTTCATCCACTACATTTATATTATTCATATTTTTAAAACATACCTACAAGAGGTGATATATCGTCAACAAAACCACACAATTCTTACACTATAGCATCCTGATTTCCTTTAATGCATTATATGTATTGGGCTCTACTCTTTTTCTCTTACATTTTTCTATCATACTTTCATTTGTCTTTTATTCTTGTAATAAAATGCTCAAAAGTTTATATCCGGTTTTTCTTTATATTCATCATTTAATATATTTACATCTCTTGAAAACATCTCCAGTATAATTCCCAAATATTTTTCATAGTTTCCATATATATTCATCACGTAAAACTTCCTTTTTATCTTTATACAAATAGTTTAACATAAATAAGTGTATAAAGAATGAAAAAGAGCTAAACTTTTTATAGTTTAGCCTAACAAAAATATTTAAATTTATTTTATATGTAATAGTTCTACAGCAATCTGGAAGTAAATAACCAAAGAGACCGCATCAACGATTGTAGTAATAAGCGGTGCTGCCATAATAGCGGATCCAACTTAAGTGCTAATATCGGTAACATTCCACCAATAACTTTAGCTAAAAATACTGTGGCAAACAACGCCAATACAACTGTAAGAGCTACAACAGGCTGTCCCGGATACTGAATAACCAATCTTATAAAAGTTTCACAAGTCCCAGTATCAAACCTACGACAACAGATACTCTAGCCTCTTTCCATATAACTTTAAGATATATCTGAACTGGCAATCTCGCCTATTGTCATACTACGGAATAATCATTGTAGATGACTGTGAACCTGCATTACCACCTGTGTCTGTCAGCATAGGAACAAATGAAACCAGAAGTGGCATTACCTGAAATGCATCCTCATACTTAGTAAGTATACCACCCGTAAGCATTGAACTAATCATAAGCACTAAAAGCCATGTGATTCTGTTCTTTGCAAGCTCCAATACACTTGTCTTTAAATAAGGCTTCTCAGATGGGAGCATAGCTGCCATCTTCTCAAGAGTCCTCTGTTGCCTCTTCTTCCATAAAGCATCCACAGCATCATCAATGGTAACAATACCTACAAGTCTGTTTTCATGGTCAACTACAGGTAGAGATAACAAATCAGTATTTATTAAATAAATCAGCGATATCCTCCTTATCATCCGTGGTTACAGCCTTAATGACATTAGTATCCATAATATCTTCTATTTTTGACATCATGGTCATTCATCAAAAGATCCTTGACTGTCACTACACCTTCAAGCATTCGCTTGGCATCCATAACATAACAGGTATATATAGTTTCCTTGTCATAACCATGCTTTCCTTATATGAGCAAATGCCTCCTGCACTGTTATGTTCTTTTTAATCCTATATACTCCGCAGTCATTATAGATCCTGCTGAGTTTTCAGGATATTTAAGGAATTCATTTATCTGTAATCTTGTACTTGGAGCAGCATTTTGTAAGACTCTCTTTTACAATTGTTGCCGGAGCTCCTCAAAAGCATATCTACAGCATCATCTACATATAACTCTTCAATTATATATGCCAACTCTTTATCTGTAATACTGTTTTATTATATGTTCCTGAGTCTCTACTTCTAAACAAGCAAACACATCACTTGCAAGCTCCTTAGGGGAGCATTCTGAAAATAATGATCTGTTTTTCAGAATCAAGCTCCTCTAAGAAGGAAGCAATATCAAACTCATTCATCTCGCAGAGCTCATCTTTTAATTGTCGGAACTGTTTTCTTGATACAAGATTAAATAATACTTCTTTTACATTCTCTTCCATAGTCCCACCTTTCTCTGCCAAAAAATTATTATTATTCAAGATCTGAAGGCTTCATAGACAGATCTATTCTTCCCTTTCATAGGGATCAACCTTCAATACCTTTACTGTAACCTCATCTCCTATTTTACAACATCTTCAACTTTTTCCTCTCTTATCTGAAAGCTTTTGAAATATGAACCATACCATCCTTACCTGGAGCTAATTCTACAAAAGGCACCGAACTCAAGCATACGAACAACGCTACCTCTCATAATCATTCCGGCTTCAATTCTCTATTGTTATACCTCTTATTATATCAATAGCCTTATCAATCATTGTCTGATCTGTACCTGCAACTGATACCAATCCTTCTTCACTGATATCAATCTTTACTCGGTATCTTCAATGATCTTATTGATCGTCTTACCCTGCTTACCTACCACATCACCAATCTTTGAAGGACTGATTTGGATCTGTGAAATCTTCGGTGCATATGGACTCAGTTCTTTTCTAGTTCAGATATACATGAAACTTCATACAAGTGTCCATAGTGAAATTTCTTGTATATATTGCATCTTGCAATAGCACCTTTTACAATATCTTTTGTAAGTCCATGAATCTTAATATCCATCTGAATAGCTGTAATACCTGCATCAGTTCCTGTTACCTTAAAAGTCCATATCTCCAAAGAAATCTTCCAGCCCTGAATATCTGTAAGCAATACATAGTCATCATCAGAATCACCTGTTACAAGTCCACATGAGATTCCTGACCATCTTCTTTTATTGGGAACTCCAGCTGCCATAAGTGCCACTACATGAAGAACATCGTAGATGCCATGAAGTGAACCGTTTGACTCAAAAGTCTCAGATACAGATCTTATAGCATATGGAAAATCCTCAGAGTAGGAAGTACAGGTATAAGTGCACGCTCGGCCAATGCACCATGTCCTATTTCTCTTCTTCCGGGACCTCTTGAAGGTCTGGTCTCACCTACTGAATAGAGGAAATTATACTGATGAATATATCTTTGTAGTTTCTAAAGATTAAGTCCATCAATCTTTTGTGCCTCTGCTAAAAGAGTGCAAGTGTAACTATATTACAGATCTGAGTCTGTCCTCTGGTAAACATAGCTGAACCATGTACTCTTGGTATAATATCTGTCTCAGCTGCAAGTGTACGAATCTGATTCATAGCTCTGCCGTCAGGCCTCTTCTGATCATTTAAAATCATCTTTCTTACAGTCTTCTTCTGATACTGATAAATAGCCTCACCAAGTAGAGGTATCCACTCTTCTTTGTCTGCAAATGCTGCTTCAAGTCTTTGTGTGATTTCCTTTATATTTTTCTTCTCTAACCTGCTTTTTCATCTGTGAAAAGCTGCTACTTCCATCTCCTGTGGAGTGGTTCCTTAATAGCTGCTGTAAGCTCTTCAGGAATAACAAATGCTGTATAAGAATGCTTTTTCCTTACCAACTTCCGCTACAATCTTATCGATAAATGCAATAATCTCCTTATTTACTGAGTCAGCTTTATAAATAGCCTCAATCATCTTCTTCATCGAGGTATTTCATTTTGCACCTGCTTCAATCATTATTACCTTATCTCTTGTAGATGCTACTGTAGCTTGAGATCCGATACAGCCATCTGCTCCTCATTGGGGTTTACCACAGAAACCACCTACCATACCGATCTGTGTGTGCTTTAGGGGTCCGTCAAAGGTATATCTAGAAATCAGCTGTTGCTGTTGCAGGAACCAAAGCATAGCTGTACAGCTCAGGTGAACAATCAGGATCTACCGACAGTTACAAGATTGTTTTAATGTAACATCGATTTCTGTAATCCTAGGGAAAAAGCGGTCTCATCGGTCTGTCTATAACTCTTGATGTAAGTATAGCATTCTCACTTGCCTTTCCTTCTCTCTTATTAAATCCTCCGGCATTTTACCTGCATACATCTTCTCTCATATTCTACCGAAAGAGGAAGAAATCAATACCGTCTCTTGGCTTATCACGATGCTGTAGCTGTAGATAAAACCGTTGTATCACCATAGTGCATAAATGAGCACCATTTGCCTGTGCAGACTACTCTCCCGATATCAACTCTGAGAGTACGACCTGCAGGTTCCATTGAATAACTTTTAAATTCCTTACTCATTTCATCTCCTTTTGGCTTGCCGATATTCGAGAGAGTCTTCTTGAAACATAAAAATATGAACTGATAAAAACTAAAAGCAATGCTTTAATGCTGTATCACTGGCTGACTGCAAGCCATATTATTAGCATTATAAAAGATGTGGAGAAAAACTCTCTCACCAAAAGACTTTCATATATTTTCTAAGTCCAAGCTTCTCTATAAGTGCTGATAACCCTCAAGATCCTATTCTTAAGATACTGTAAAAGATTTCTTCTCTTACCAACCATCTTTAAAAGACCTCTTCTTGGTGATGATCCTTAAGTTTTGCCTTTAAATGCTCTGTTAACTCAGTGATTCTTGCTGTAAGAACTGCTATCTGAACCTCAGGTGAACCTGTATCGCCTGCTGCATACTCTTCCTGATAGCTGTCTGTTTTCTCTTTTGTAATCATATTATTTCTCCTTTTAAAAATCTTTGCCATAGTACATAAGGTAAGGTTGGAGTATCCAAATCTCATCGTGTAGGCGTTACTACACAAAATAATACCAAATCAGGCGGGCAATGTCAATGGCCAAAATTCTGTTGCAGCTATCTACTCTGAAAGAGCTTTTTAACAGCCTCTGATAGCATCCGATTAAAGAAGTGTGGCACGACTTCCTGACATCCACACACCGTCAACTTCCGATCTTTCCGACAAAGCTTTCAAATATTTTCCTGAGCTTTTTCTCCAGAAGGCTGATTTGAACCTGAATAGGTTTCGTCGTCTTCCACACTTATTATTTGACCTGTTTTGCATTGTCGACGACTCTCTGGCATCATAATCATATAAATCTACAGGTGCACTGGCGGTGACGGTCTTTGTAACTATCTTCAGGTGTTTTGTCATCAGTTTTTCATCCTTATATTTAAGCCTTAGTCCCACATGGCCTTTACCATAACGTGGACTCTTATATTTAGTAAAGATTTGCCATAGCATAGCCTTATCACTCTTGGTAATAGTATTCTCCAATTTCACCACCTTGGTTCAACACTTTTGCAGTGAATGTGAACTTTGTCCAGTTTTCATATTTCTTTGGAATCATCACATTGTATATCATATAATGTGCATTATGATTTTCAAACTGTTCTTTTGTTATAGTCTCCTGACTTGATTCGCTTTTCCGTCATAAAGCTCTACAGCAGAGGGTGTTCTCTGAAAGGATATCTGCAGCCTCTGTTTTAGGTTCTGTTTTAGGCTCATTATCTACATATTTGAAAGAGAAACGTATTAATATAACGCACACTACCATGAAGAGCCATATAATCAGCAATTCAACATTTAAAAGTGCAGTTCTCGTTAATATTTAAAAGATTTACCTGATGCGTTATATGCTTTTGCAGTAAATGTATCCCTTATCCCATTTGCCCCTCATATTTTTCGGTATTTCAGTATTGTAGAGAGTCTCATATAGCCACTATTGTTTGTAAAATTCTTCAAAAACCGATGTTCTTTGCTACTACAAGTTTATCTTTATCGTAAATCTCAATCTTTGCAGGAGCATCATTATGCCGGATCGACTGTTTACATCAAAGTTTTCTGTAACAGTCTTTCCGTCTATCACAGCATTACACTTATCTGTGCCGATATCTGCAGTTGTAAAGAATATACTTATTGTCAGGGGCACAAACTGAACTTGTCATACAACTTCGAGATGTAGTAAATGTCTTATTATTTCCGTTCTTGGAGTCGCAGCCTTTGTGGCCAATCTCATCTAAATTCAGTACATCTCCTACATAGAAGTTTTTCTTTCACATTATCTACGATATTATTTCAAAGAAGCTATATCTGAAGAATCCTTGCCCAGAATCATCTACTACGGCATGAGTTTCAAATCAGAAATTATAACCCTCATGACTTGTATTCTTCCAGATTAAACTGCCACTGTGAAATATGGCTTGTCATATACACCATCTGTGAGTTATATTTCTCCGTCAAAAATAGACATACCTGACGATTTTGCCTGCAGCCTCAATCTTGTCACGGTACTCGTCATTGCCAGTTCTATTTTCTTTGTACTCTCCGGACTCATGACTAGCAAAATTTGACTCACGCGTATGCTTTTTGGTTATCTTCTTTTCAGTCTGTATATCCGTTTTCCAAGCTTAATAAGAGCCGCATTCTCGTCTGAATAAGCATACGAACTCTCCACCTTCTTTTGGAAGTTCTGTACCGTTTGCCGGATCTGCAACTATTCCATAGTTTACAAACTCGTCAAAGTTTATATCCTTTGTCTCGCCCACGACATGTGAAGTCTTAATACCGTATGTGGTGATCAAGAGTACTCACCCTTTGCAACCCCATCGGGTCTCTTTACAAACTCAATATAATCTACTCGATCGTCTTACCCTCTGCAGCTTTCTTGACCTTTCAAGTGCATTTTCTACTGCCGCTTACATGTCCTTTGCAGTTCCGTTGCACTCGCTCACCGCATCGTAGGCCTCTCCTGTACTGTTTTAGGAGTTGCTTTGCAATCTCCTTGGTACTGTTAAGTCCTTCCAACATCTTTAAAATACGGTCTCTCTTTTTTTCATAAGAACCGGCCTGCTTATCATCATCAGTATAAACGACCGGGTCTTTTTCTATTTTGCCGTCATAATAGTTACCTTAACTACATTAGGACCTCTCTGAATCTATATCTGCTCCATGTAGCTGTTCCATACCATTCCCCGTCTAAGCTCTTTGTTATCGGGGTCTTATTACTCTGTCATCATTCGGTCTGCTCTTTTTCATTCTTTTTTTTCAGATTCTGATGCTGTATCACTATTTTTTCCTTTTTTAGTGGTATCAGTATCGACCTTATCTTCAGGCTTGTTTATATCTTCATTCTTAGGGTTTTGGGCTCTACCGCCTTGTCAGTGTTACCTGTTCCGTATTTTTCAGTGGGGTCTTTAATTTCTTCCGCTTTCCTGTCTCGGGATTTACTTTCTCTGTTTGTCAGGTTGTTACAGGCTTTGTATTTTATTATCTGAACTCTTTGTGCCGCTTTTAGCACTGTGAGAACTTCCTCCGGAATTACCGCTGTTTCTTTGCAGTCTTTTAGGTGATACCGAATCAGAATAATAATATTCACCGTCAATATGCTGCCATCCTCTCAGCATTTCTCAAACTTAGGTTGAAGTGCAGAATTAAATAATACCATTTATCTTAATATTCTTCCATCCTATTACCATCATACCGTTGTCAGGATCTATATATGAACCGTTTTCGGTATTGATCCAACCTCTGACTTCATTACATGACTTTCATCATAAAACTTCCAATTTCCATCAATCGGTTCCCAATTACCTGCCGTAACTGCAGCAAAGAACTAAGTTCAAAAATACCAAATCATTACAACGGCAAACAATAATAAATATACTTTATTTGTTTATTAATCACAATTTTCCCCAATTTATAATTTATATTAACGGAATAGAAGTTGAAAATGTGTCACCTCCCTCCTCAATTATGATTGATTTCAACATATTTTCCGATTTTTTGGTATACAAAAATAAAAATTTTAAATTTATTTATAAATCAGTGTAACTTTATAAAGTAAAATATACAAAAGTATTTAGACTTTACATATTTCTTATACTCAATTATATTATTCTTAACAGATCCTGAAACTGTTTACAATATGTAGCAGTTTTCATAAATACCGTTATAAACCTTAACCGTTAGTCATGCCTAGATAATATAGTCCCTATTTGAGTAGATACATAATCAACCTATACCGATCTACATTATTACTTTATAATAAGAGATGTGCTCTCATTTTCTTCAGCAGACATATCAAAGAAGATATGCAGGTGCGATACATCCAAATACTGTATAGGCTCCTATCTTGCCTTCATGTATGCATACGATATGCAGCTCTTGAATATTACTGCAGCAATTACAGACGCTGCCAGACTCAGGATTTGAATCGAGTTTTTAAAGCCTGTACTCCGTCACATCGATTGTGCTCATTATCCCACCCCAGCCTGTCTTGCACCTGTTCTGTATAACAAATCCACTCCATGTGGAAGTTTTTGAATGAGTTTTTCCTTCATTTCTTCCATGGAAATCAAAATGTACTGTTGTATCATAATCTGCGAGTAATTCGGCATTGTCTTTATTTCCTTTTCTATTTTTGCCTTATCAGCACCGTCCTTACAACCACATAACTACTCTTCTTATGCTTCTGTCTTGTAGTAAGTTCTGGATTCTGCCGCTTCTCACGCTTCAAGCGCGCCGTCTAAGGAGACTGTATACTGTCTTGCATCAACAACCCCATCTATTCTCCTTATGGCATCTGGGATGTCCCTGACTTACGCTTACCCCAGAAAGTATAATCACACCTGTGGGAAGTATTTGCATTGCTATAAACTCTAGTTTAAGTGAAAACATCCCGGATCCCAAACCTGCTGAAATAAGCCCGAAATGATGGCTTGTCTGCACTGCATCATTGCAACCTTCTGCAAAATGCTCGTATATTTGCATCAGGTATCAAAGCTGTCACCATTGTAAAAATACTCAGCATATGTCAGGTGTTTGTATGGGCAAATCAGTCGCACTTCCTCCACAAAGTATCAGATACGTCGTTTATGATATTCAAGATATTATTCAATATTTTCCAACTTTTAGCATCAGCTGTAAGAATCTTTACTTTGCAGGATCTCTTCTTGTAAATACAACTCACAAGCTTCATATCCTTTGTGTGTTTTGATAGCACACTCAATTCCTCTTGCAGTTCCCATATCCCAAAATACCTATTCTTATCATTTTCTCACCAGCCATCAGCTAAATAAATCAGCGGGCAAATCCTTTCTTTGTTAGCTATACACAAGCTCTTATACTGAAAAAGGATCGAAACTACTCCAAAGACTCATCTTGAGCATTCTATCCATAAAATGTGTATCATTCACAACAGAACTATGTTGTTTAGCTGTATATATGATAATACTTTTGAAAAATTGCAAATTAATTATCTATCTTCCTTTTATCTCTGTTTTCTCTAAACCTTCCCATATAGGATGCAATGATTCCACACTCATACCGGTCTAGACACAGAACAAGACTCAGCTCACCCGGCAGTTCCTTTCCCAGTCTCTATAATAGAGTTAAACCATAGGCTCATATTCTCACGCCCTGTATCTCCGATACAACTTCACTTCAGCATCATCAGAGCCTCCAAACTCGGCATTCTTTAGCATAAACAGTACAACAGCCATCAATACAACTATTACAAGCAGACTTATAACAATTTTTATTCTTTGACTAATTACTACCTCCCTTCAATAAATCCTATTTCCTTAAGCTCAGTTTCTGCATATGTCTTAAGTCCGATAACCATAATACACTGTAAGCAATCCTTCTATTTCATAAGCGGTACGCTGTGAGTGCAAATACAAGCAGAACTTGCCTGCAGAAGCCATTACTCCACCCTTCCTTTCATAGGATATGCAAATGCAAGCTGGAATGCATGTAACAACATAGGTAAGCAAATCACCTATAAATGCTGTCAAGAAAATATAGAAACATTGTCATTTACTTTGACTTTTTACAAATCTTATATACTATAAATGATACAAAAGGTCCGGCATCGCCATTGAAAATGTGTTGCACCAAGTGTGGTAAAATCCTCCATGTGCCAAAAGCAGTGCCTGGAATATAAGATACTATAATACCAAGTATACTTACAGCACTGAGGTACCGAATAAAGAATAGCTGCAAGTCCTGTAGCCTGTCATATGTGAGCAAGATCCCGTTACTGAAGGAATCTTAAGTGATGAAAGTACAAATACAAATGCACCCGACATAGCCAAAAGTGTAATTTGCACTTTTCCTGTCCTTAGCACTGTCTTTTTAATTGACATATAACCTGCAATTAAAAACAGCGTAGCGATATAAGGCTCCAGGCTATAACATCCTACAAGGTAAATACCCCTCCATAATGTGCATGGCATGTAAACATGCGATACTGACTGAACGCAAACATAATTGCCGGATGTCATATAATAAGTTTTCTCTTGTTTTTCTCATGAAATCCTCCTAAAAATATTTTTATTAAACTCAAAGTCTTTAGATCTTGAGAAATAAACATCTCTTAAAACTCATCTATATTTCTTGCCGGTTTATCATCCTACTTTAGATACCTTATTTTCTGTCAAGTGATTTCAAAAACTCAAGTATAGGCTTTTTAGATTTGACTTTCTGTAAAACCACTTTATCACTAATACTGTACCGGGATCTGAATCCCAGCTATTATATTTCCGTCACAAAATACCACTATTCTGTCCTGCTCCATCGAAAGCAAACTCCAAATCATGGTGGAAATAATCAGAGTTCTGTCCGTCTCCACTTCAATTTTTGTCAAGACACTCTTCAAATATAGAAATATTTTTGCGGATCAAGTGAGCTGTAGGTTCATCAAATATAATAATTTCAGAATCCATTGCTATGATATCCGCTATACTTCCCCTCTTTTTTCTCCACCGCCTGTGATAATGTGGCGGCCTGTCTATAAGATGCAAAATATCCATATAATTCAAGGAATCTATTAACTCTTTTTCTCAACCTCATCCTGTAGCCAAGATTCTATAGGTCCCAGAAAGCTTACCTCCGCTCTTACAGTTGAAGCAATTATTTGATTGTCTGCATCCTGAAAAACTAATTCCCATCTAAGCTCCTTTTACCGAAGATCTTATTTATAGCTTATCTCTGTAATACACATGCTACCGCTTTCAGGCTTTAAACTACACCGTTTATATTTTCAGAAAGTAGACTTTCAGACCGTTGGCTCCAAGAATGGCAAGTCTTTCACCCTCATATATACATCAAAGAAACACCTTTTAAAACCTCATGTTCTCTTTAGTGTAGGAATAATGCAAGTTTTCTGCTCTTAAGATACTTTATTCATATAATAAATCCCCTTAATTGCTGATATAGTACAGTAAATATTGAATCCTGATGTAAAAAGCCATATAACAAACATAAATAAAATATATAAAATACACATAAAATATGATTTTTATTTACAATCTTCTTATCTTCAAGAAGATGCCAAAATCACCGTCAAAGCATCTGGCTTCCATTGCGGTATAGTATGCATTAGCCTTTTAAACGATACTACCAAAGAAATATTTGCTTGCTATATTTCGAAATGTAAAGATTGAGGTCTTAAAATTATGATATCCCATCCTGGACATTGCGGAGTGTCATATTGATATAGCTTTCAATAAGTATAAAAATATAAATCTGTATATAAGATTCATAAGTTCTATTATAAGTTTGGTACTACAGACTTTTCTTAGAGCATTAATTATTTCATATGGCATGGTCGATAGATATCAGCTCTTTGCATAATAGCTTACAGGCAAGTACCTTTATCATCAGTTTTGGCAGTTTCAATCAGCTGATCCTTTGAAGTATAGATATGAAAAACCTATCTTTTATATGAAAACTCTCCCACTATATTCAGATGATGAAATCCCAAAGGCAATTCCTATACTCTGCAAGACTATAAAAGCTAAGAGGTGTAAGAAGTATTGAAATATATTCATTTAAAATCCATTCCATCCAAGATTTACACTTATAAAAACATTAGTACATATACGGATACAAAAAATATTATTAAATACTATTGTTAAAATAAGTAGTTAATAAAAGCAGATATAAGTTTAAACTCAGGGATTTATACTTTTAAAAGCTTTGAATTAAAAGCATATAAATCTATCTAGAAATATCCACCATGTTGATGAGCCATATAAATTTCCTCATAACTGCCTACATAGGTACAGGTTCGCTCTAAAATAAACCTATGATCCCTTAGTAACAGCTAATAATGTCAATATAAACTACACTTTTTAGAAACATCAAAATACATAAATATACTAAAAAGTCCTAAAACTCTACTGGTGTCCTAAAATAATAAATCATTTGATAAAATGAAGAGCTTTATAGGGATCAGTAAAAACATCGGTCTTTACTATATAAAATAATCATGAATCCACATACATAGATGTATCCTGACTTAAATTCTAATAAATTTTATTAGAGGCCCAACCTTCCCATTTATAAAAAACAGTGGTAAAACGAGTCTGTTTAATTATCTACAGTAGCGTCCCTGTGCGGGATTTCTCACCCGACTTCCTATGCAAAGCATAAAATCTATGTATCTTGTAAAGTACCAAAGTTGTTTATCAGCCTAATAATTATGTTGAAAAATCTTGAGCGCATCACAGTCACTTTGGTACAATAAACAAACTGAATTGCCCTTATGATTATATCATAGGAAGCCTGTCTGACTTGATTTCTATTCGAATTATAATATATTACATGTAAATAAGATCATTCAGACTCTCTGACATTGTAGGATGTGTAAATATAAAGTTTGCTATGTCCTTTGCCTTGATACCATGATCCATTGCAGCTTTATAAAGTTAATCATTCATAGGACTCTTCACAGAAAAGCTCTGCACCCAGAATTGTGCCGTCTGCTGTAACCAAAGGCCTTTAATCAGTCCATCAGTCTTTTCTTAAGACCTTAGCCTTTGGAATAGCATTTGCACTGAGGCTTAAAACTTTGTATTCCCTCCTGCGCCTTTTGCATCCTTTTCGCTCATTCCAACTCTTGAGAAACGGAGATTTAATAAATACTGAATAAGAGAAAGCCCCTCTGTTTTCAGTAGTTCTCTTATCTTCTCATTATCTCATCCCAGATGATTCTACTGTCATCAAGTGAAATATATGTAAACTGAAGCTTACCGCAAACATCACCTGCTGCCCAGATATTATCTGCACTTGTCTTTCAGATGCTCATCAGTTACACTACGCTCCTCTCTCTCAGTGAGCTTAACTCCTGCATTCTCGCATCAGACCGTCTGTATTCGGTCTACGACCTACAACAAGTAAAATTGCATCAGATTCCAAAGTCTTTGACTCTCCTGCAACCTCATAATATAATTTTACCTTCTTCGGCCTTAGTGCCTTTGCACCTGTAACTATCTCTACACACTTTGCTTCAAATACTTCATGGATAGCCTTTGCAATATCCTCATCTTCTCTTGGTGAGAATACATCACCGTCCTGAACTATCGTTACCTTTGCTGCCGAAATCTGCATACATAGATGCAAACTCAAGTCCAATATAACCACCACCTACAATAGTAAGCCTTTTCGGTAACTCCTCAAGATTCATAATAGACTCTGATGTATATCACACCTTTACTGTCCACTCCTTCAATCTTCGGTATTACAGTAACAGAACCTGTATTTGATAATAAACTTTCTCAGCCTCAATTTCCACATTTCCGTCTTTAGTTGAAACAACTAATATGGTGATTATCCTTAAATGATGCCGTTCCGTCAATGATCTCACACCTGTGCTTGCTACCTTATCGTAATTTGCCTTATTAAGAGCTGCTGTCAAAGTTTCTTCTTTTCAGTACTGTCTCCTTATAATACTGTGCTTTTTCCTCAAACTCTCCTTTTGGAGCTTTTGAACGCATCAGTTATAAGTACGCTTTGAAGGAATACAACCTACATTAATGCAGGTACCTCCATACATATTTTTATCTTTCTCCAATTAAAGCAACACTTTTACCGGATTTGCTAAACTTCGCAGCAGAGTCTTTCCAGCTTTACCGAAACCGATAACAACTATATCATAATTAGCTTTCATAAGCTTTACTTCCTTTCAATTTGATTTTATATTATTATACACCTGATTTTATACAATTGAAATACTTAAAATTTAAATAATTAAAAATTTCTTATCAACACAATACTCCATATCCCCACTGTTCCAAATATACATACATCGCTGATACCGGGGTTTTCCCTTCTTCCCAGCCATCCTGAGTAAATAGTTGGATTTTTAACTGATACACCAACATCCTCCATCGGTTACAAAACTATATTACAGGCATTCCTATATACAATACTCTATTTACAAAGATTTGAAAGCGACCTCATTACAAGATCGATATCCTGATTTTTCCAGCTCCTGTATCACATGTAGTATGTTTTCTGCGTAGTAGTCACTTGCATGTCCAAGTCTTTCTCGCTACACTGGCAATAGATGCTCCGGCATATGGCAAAATAGAAGCATGTGTATGGCGAAGTCCATAGTACGAGAAATAACGGGATATTCAGCTTCTTTACAATACCTTACCAAAAATATCATTAACTGTAGAGTTATAAACCTATATCATCTCACAAATATAGGCTTATCTACCGGAAGATCTTTTACAAGGGTGGCAGAATTGCATTACCACCTGCCAGTCAATCTGTATCTTTCACTGATGATTTAGTTTTGTGAGGAAAACCTCCACCCTCCTTATAATTCCATGTCTTATTCACCGATACAGTCTGATGTGCAAAATCAAAGTCATTTGGTGTAATTGTAGACCTTCTGAAAATCTCATTCCGGTCTTTGCCAAAAGTAAAATAAACCAGTCAACTCACTCATCTTCCAAGTCAAGCTCTTTAAAAGACTGTGAAGTTCAAACTGGTTCAAATACTTCGATTTTCTTATTTGACGGAATCTTACCTTTGATATCCTAAACCTTCTGGTAGGATCCCTTGGACAAGTCCACCATCTACCGCATCAAGTATAGCTCCCTTTAGCTGGTGGTGGAAAATCCGTAGTCGTCCCCAGCGCTCATGCTCCTTGGCATAATCATTTAATAATCTGTTGATATTCAACCCTTGAGAAATATCACATAGGCAAAACTTGCTAGTTTCTCCACCCATATATG
>BNJV01001466.1_pt1 | contig 94613 bp, 144 predicted proteins | sample 8540591 | NCBI WGS metagenome assembly BNJV01 (sample SAMD00202457, study PRJDB9452) | human saliva metagenome | host: Homo sapiens | reverse complement strand
AAAAAAACAGCACCGAGTGAGGCACTGTTTTAGATGTTTTTCTTGGGGTGGCGGTCAATGATGGCTTGATAGTCTTTCAGCGCTTGCTTTCCTTTGTCCGTCAACTGATAGCCTCGAATCGCGAACTGTTGCTCCAACTCTTCTTCCGTAAAATGGTCAGCCAAAGCTTGATTCAAATCCGCTGCTTTCATCTTGGACAAACCCACGACTCCCTTCTTTTTGAGAATGGCTTTTTTCATGGTCGCATTGATATGGTCCAATGAATCAAAAGCGGATTCGATAAAAGCATAGCCCTTGTCCACCAAAGCCTTCAAGTGTTCCGACGCATGAATCCCATAGGTGTATTCAAAATACTTGGGAAACCAAGTCTCTGTCGTAAAGGTTCCAAAATGGATCCGCCACAAGAGAATGATATCCCCTGCAAGCAAGCCATCTCGAAGGAGCTCCATATTTCGTTTGGAAACAGGTTTTGGATCTAACAACCAAGCTTCCAAATCCCTCTCAGGCGAAATATAGGGTTTCACCTCATGATCAGCGTAAAATTTTTCTCCAGTATATCTGAAATAGTAGGCATCCTTTTCATCTTTCTTTTTAAAAAAACTAGACTGTATCCTTACCAATCTCTTTCAAGATGAGTCCACTCTGCAAACTCTTGATAGGTCTCTAATACCTTGGTTTGCTTCTCCCCATCATTACTTTCATTTGTTCCAATCACTTCTAATTTATCTTGACCAATTGGTGCAAACCAATGTCTCAGTAATTGATAGGATTCTTCTACGGATATTTTTTTCTTCCGAAATGCCACTACCATTTTTTCTTTTTTATTAGCCTTTCCTAACTGAATAAACTTAGAGTAGTCCTTTTCAAAGTTGATACAGTTACAATACGGATAAGAGAAGATAAAGAAATCACTATCGTTATAAACATTGCTATTATTGATGACGTCTCCAAGTGATGATAAGTTATTACTAGTAGGATAATTTGTTCTGAAGAGTTCTTCTGTCGTTTCACCCACTATTTTGTTGGTAGTCAAGTCCATTTTAACAGTGATTTTGTTCTTTTTTTCATAATGTTGGAGTTTTAATAACAAATACTCCTTCCCATCTTCGAGTATGATGGTCCCTTGAAATCAAATAAAAGTTTTTATCATAATTCTTAACAACTTGGTAGAGATCAACCTTTCTCAGGTTTTTTTATCTAGGTAATCTAGATCATAAACAATCGCATGCCAAGTCCACCCTTTTTTTGGGTTCTTCATCTATTCCTTCGTTACTTGCATACCGTGTTTTTAAAACTAAATAACGATCACCAATTGATGCCCAGCCACTATAGGTAATGAAATTTTTTGATGCTCGAAAAGAGATAACTCCTTTCTCTTCATCTAGATAGTGTAATTCTTTGATCGCTCCCGCATCATACTTTTCTCATTTTACTTTCTGTTCATTTATTTTTGAACGTTTATACTTTTTCTGATAGACAATCATTGATATAGATAGAATCGATATTAGAAAGTAAAAGCTACAATTTTTCCATTTTTCATTTCAACATCCTTTTTCCACCGAGACAGTCCTGATAGTTCAGGCTCTTCTCAATTTATCTCTATTTCGATTGGAGGATTTACAGATACCTGTCCTCATCCTTCAAGTATTGTTGCGCCTTTCGAACGATATAGAGCGACTCATCTTCTGAGACTAACTTGCGAAAGAGATCATTGGCTCTGTGCTGATCACCTTTAAGAGTAGCATTCAAGGCTTGGTAGTAGATAATTTCCAACTGCTGGTACTTGAAATCATTGCTTAAATCTTCGAAATAGTCATTGCTTTGATGCGCAATGGTTAAATCATAAAGGGCAAGACAGACCTTTCTTGTTTTCTCAGCCAGTGTCGGGTCTGTGATAGTCAATTCATTCAACCGACCCTCCAGTTCTCCTCTAGACAAATCAGGATCTGTCAGGACAGTTGATCGCATGAGATAACTTTCAAAAAAGTTTTTATATTTCTGCGGATAATCCGTCTGACTAAGTGCTTCCCTAGCTTCTTTTATGACAGTGTCAAAATCTCCCATCATAAAAGAATAGGCAACCGATGTCAGCTTAATATCTATCTGTGAAATAGCTTTTTTCACATTCTTGTTCAACTGAAGGTATTGCTGCCAAAAAGCTAAATCTAAGTCTACATGGAGCAAGGTGTTGCACTTGTTGGTGTAGCTTTTCTTGAGCAAGTGGATAAATAAAAACAAGCCTGCAAGAACCAATGAGACTCCAACAGTCTGAAGAAGAGTATCTCTGACCACTAATCCTATACAAATAATCAGAAGCATTGCCAACAAGCCAGCAGATCTAATATAGAGTCTATAGTTTTTGCGCATTTGACCATAATTCATACAAATCACTCTTTTCTATTCCTGTTTTCAATGTGGCTAGATTCAGTCCTGAAATTCGCCACCTTTTCCATTATATATTGTTTAAACTCTTCATAGGAATGGATTTCATGCTCTTGACCATCTTTTGAGTAGTAAGCATCTATCTTTACTCCAGTAATTCTATCTTGACCGGTAGGAGCAAACCAGTGAAGTAGTTGATCAAAATACTCCGCATTAGAAATAGAGTCTTGACGTGGATATAAAGTATAACCTTCCTTTGAAAGCTTTTCTTTCAATTCAGGATGTTCTTTAAAAATATTTAGATTTACGCTATTTTTATCTCTATACCCATTAAGCTCTATTCTTGACCCAATACGATACCCTGATTTTTTCACTACCAAACCACCTAAATTAGTATAGGAAGTAAGGATTGCGTCAATAGTTGTCACTTCTGTATCTATATTTTCGGGATCAATAAATTTATGATGATCCAAATCATAAAATAATTCATATGATTTTTCTGAATCCTTTGACTCATAATAGCGTAACCATACAAGACTTTGACCTTTATTATTTATCACATCGAAATTTTTCGAGTAAGCTTTTGGAAATTTTTTTCGAATATCTTTTATGAAATTAACTTTCGTTTCTGCCATATCTCTACTTATATCATAATATCGAAATCCAGTGTTCTCTTTCTGTAAATTGTTATTATCTTGTGTTTCATTATAATTAAAACTGACCAAATAACGATTCCCTACAAAATAGAAATCCTTAGCTAAAATATACTCCTTATTATCGCCCCAGTATGAAACATCCTTAATATTCCCTGATTCTACATATTTTGAAGCAGATTCAGTTTTCTTGTGCTGATTCGATTTTGGATATACCAACACGAAAACACACCCTAAAATAAGTAGCAAACTTAATAGCACCACTGCCATCTTACTCTTTAAACATTTTTTCATTCTTTTCCTCTATGAAACCTATCGTTTCTTTCTTAAACAAAACAACTTATCTCCCATCATACCGAATTTTCCATCTATACGCAACTTCCTTCTTAATTAGTGATTTAGTCCAAAAAGAAAACACCCTCGTGGGTGTTGGCATTGATAGACTGAACCGCAATATCATCTTTTAAGTTCTACTTTTCTACCACTATCTATTCTGAAGAAGTCAGCAGACTATTTCCTACTATACCGATGATCACAAAGAAGAAGCCTAAAAATCCTAGTTTGGCGCTTTTCAATGTTTCTCAGCTCTGACCGTTCCTTTTTCGTATCCGTCATACATCGGGCTATTCTTGCTCACATAAGTGCGAATATCATGTGAAGAGTCAGACTGCTCAAAAAGCGATAGAGAACCCTAGTGTAACATTCCATGATATTGCTTTCCATCAACAGTCAGCTCGATATCTTCTCGATCAAAAGGATACGTTTTTTCCCCACCCATCTCCTTCACTATCACATGATCTCCATCAATCTTGATCCAGGATTCTTTATTGAGCGAGGCAGTTTTGGTCTCCATATTGGCAACCGACAAATAATAGACCCCATTAATTGGCAGATTGGCCTCACCAAGTTCATAATGATCGCTCCAAGAAAAAGAATTGGAAAAATCAATAATAGCCATTTCCATTTCTTTTTCCCCTTCTTTTTAGGGAAGTTCCGCCTCAGGAAGAGGCAGATCAGCTGTCAGAGTCGCAAGTCTCTCAGACTCCTGCTTTTGGTTCTGGCACAAGAGTAGATAAAAAGTGATCTTCACTCGCTAACCATTTCTTAGCCATCCGGACAAAAATACAGGCGTTCATCTTCTTTCGCAATTTCTTCAAATAAGGAAACAGCCAGGGCAATACTCCCTTTAACTGGGCATTTAATCCTTTGAAATAACGATTTTTCAAGCGTTGAAAAAGCCTGTGTACCGCTCACATGATCAAAAATAGTCATTTTTGTTGCTGGTCCACAAGGATTTCATAGATAGCCAGTTGCTTCTGAAGGGCTTCGTCTTTTTCCGCTTCATCCTTGAAGGAAATATAAGAAAACTTCTTCTGAATCTCTTCCTTGCTGATGTCTTTTCCTGAAAGAAGGGAAGATTTTTATGAAAAATTCCCAAGAGGGATGAACGATCCGTCTTAGCAATATTTTGATTTTGTAAAAACTCTATTCGATCGATCGCCGATGAGAAATCTCCAATCATGTAGCAATAGACCACACTAGCAAGACGGGCAGATTGTTTGCTTTATACTAAATCGAGCACGATTTCTGATTGAGACCATTCATACCAAAAATCGATTCCAGTAGAAGCATTTAGAATCTTAAGGCTTTCTTTTTCCAAACCATCTATTCATCAAAAACATAAAGAAGGAATATAAGACCAAGCAACACTAGCAATGTATTCGAATAAAAAGTCTTGATGATCCGGAAACAAGCTAGATAAATAGAAATGACCTACAAAGACACTAATAATCCCAATCCGAAGTAGTATGACATATTTTTCTTAATTTGCTATAACTCATTTGATGATACCTCTTTTAGTGTCACCTTCCATCATACCGAATTTTTCTATCTAACCGCAACTTCCTTTTTAACTAGTGATTTATTCAAAAAGAAAAACACCCTCATGGGTGTTCCGAACGAGGACAAATACCAAAAATGACGTTAGTCTTCGTTCTGGTTCGCTTCTGGAAAAAGGAAACCAATTCCTACACATGCTAGAACGCAAGCACCTATGCCAAACCACTAGAAAGCGGCAAGAGGTCAAGAATGGCATTTGCAATGATAAAAGCAATCATCAAGCACATGAGACTGGCCTTGTAATCTTTTTTTCACCAAGTTTTCAAGAGTGAAAAAAATAGAAATAGACCTACTGGAAAGAGCGCCCATGAATATTGACATCCAAACTTGGCCATCCAACCATTCCAACATACAAGACTGCAATCGCAACTACCAAAAAATCCGATACCTACTACTTTTTTCATAATTCTACCTCGTTTTCTATTTTGCTAGGAAGTTTTATCTTCCTTTGACAATGACTACTATATCAGAAATAAAAAGCCCAAACAATCGGTTTTGCTTATGTGGTAGACTTGGCAGCCTATGTGGTCAAAATGTTATTAACAGGGAAATTTTTCAGCACCATTAAAAAAAGCCTGTCCTGAGACAAGGCTTTGAAATTCTTACTCTTAGGATCCAGCACTTTCGTAGGCATCCAAGCCCCTATCCCAGAGTTTGAGAGAAATGCCAAAGAAGACAAGGGAAATCAACATCAAACCACCGATGTTAAAGAGCCCATTCTTGCCCTGCAAGAAATAGCTAGCTGGATAATAAGCCGTAAAGGCGAAAGGCACGATAAAACTGATCAACCAACGAAGAAGCGAATTGTAAATAGAAATAGGATACTTGGCAAAAATCATTGAACATATAAAAATATAAATCATGGCGCCTGACTGTTTTGGTCCAAAAAGCAATACTGGCTGTCGCGATTTTCAAGGAAGTATAAATCAAGGGTCGCAAAAGGAATACAGACTAGAAAAAGCAGAAATTTGGGAAGCGTCCAAGTAATGCTTGATACTGTTGTTCCCAATAGAATGCAACCGACCAAGAGTTCGCCCAAAGCATCAATCTGAAAGGTCTCAACCAGAATATGGAAGAGAGGATTGATGGGGCGAGTCAGGTACTTGTCAAACTCTCCTTTTCGCACTAAACGTTGTCCCAGAGCCCAGAGATTGTCAAAAAGAGATGGTCCAATCCCTTGGGAATCAAGGAAAAACCATAAATAAAGGCAATTTCTTGAAAGGTCCATCCTTCTAGCGATGGAATGTGTTGAAAGAGTACATTGAGAAACAAGAGGTTCAGACCTTGAGTCAGAAAGACTCCCAAGACACCAACCACAAAATCCACCTTGTATTCCATGATTTGCTTGATGTATTGTCTGATAAAAATCAGATGCATGCGTTGATATTTTTTCATCCTAACCTCCTTGAATAGTGATAAATGACTGGACTCGTTTCCAAATCAACTGAGACAAGCCCACCATCACTAAGAGCCAGAAGAACTGGAGCAAAAGCGCTTGAAAAATCTGACTAGCAATCGTACTTTCCAACAATAATCATAACCGGAGTGTAAATCAAGGATGAAAAAGGCAAAAAGGACAGAATATCTGAAAACAATTTTAGGAAAGAAAGGTCAAAGGGAATCAAACTCCCAGACATAAAGTCAATCAGAGAATTCTTAAGCAGATTAGAGCCCCATAAATTTTTAAACACAAAGGCTGAAAATCCAAAGCAGATATTAAAGAAAAAGTTGATCAGGTAGGCTAGGATTAAGCTAAAGAGATAAAGGATGGTTAATCCTAGCACTTCTACAACCCCTTGCCTAGATAAAATTTTCATCAATACGATGACACTTAAAAAAATGGCAGTCCAACAGAGATAAAAATCAACCACTTGGATCCAAGTTCCGTAAAGAGGTAAGAAGCTGCAAAATGCACTGGTCTCAACAAACGCATGATAATGGAACCATCCTTGACCTCCTCACCAATCATAAAGGAAGAATCCGACCTAGTCAGAAGATTAGTCAAAAAACTCATGATGATGTAGAGGGTGATATCTGCCATACTGAAACCCTGAATCAAAGACTCTTGCGAGGAATCAAAGACAGCCTTCCAGAGATAAAATTCCACAAAAGCACCCATGACATTGCCAATCCGATAAAGAAGAAAGTTGACTCGATAGGTAATCAACTCCTGAATCCTGCATTGATAAAAGGGTTTATAACGTCGCCACAATTTGACCATCTTAGAGCTCCTTTCGGTAGAAGCGACGGATAATATCCTCAACATCCGTATCCACCATCTTCAAATCGCGAATCTCAAAATCAGACAAGGTTTGCTTGATGATATCAGCTGACTGATAGCGGGAACTATCAAATTCAATAGTCAGGCTATTTCCTTGTCTATCGATGGTCATATCAGGCAAGCCTTCATAGTGAGAGATGAGATGACTTTGACCTGGCATCAGATCGAAGGAGAGAGTCTTCATCTTGCCGAAGGTTTCCTTGAGCTGGCTCACCGTTCCATCAAAAATCTCTTGCCCCTTATCAATCATAAAAATCCGATCACAGAGTTGCTCAATATCACTCAGGTCGTGAGTGGTCAAGAGAATAGTGGTCTCTTCCTCCTGATTGATCTGAGTAATAGCCCGACGAATGTTATCCTTGACCGACACATCCAAACCAATAGTTGGCTCATCTAAAAAGAGAACCTTGGGATTGTGAAGCAAGGAAGCCGCAATATCCGCCCGCATCCGTTGACCCAGTGAAAGAGTTCGAACAGGATCCTTGATAAATTCCTTCAAATCCAAGACTTCATTCAAAAAATCCATGCGCTTGTGGAAGAGCGAGTCTGGGACATCGTAAATCTCCTTCAAAACCGTGTAAGTCTCTTGCAGGGCCAAATCCCACCATAGCTGAGTTCGTTGTCCGAAAACTACTCCAATATCCTTGACATAATCTTGGCGATTATCCTGTGGAATTTTGCCATTAATCCGACAAAAACCAGATGTCGGTTTCAAAATTCCTGTCAGCATTTTAATGGTTGTCGACTTCCCAGCACCATTTGCCCCGATAAAACCTAGAATCTGCCCCTTGGGCACCTCAAAGGTCAAATCCTTGACCGCTTCAAAGGTCTGCTTTTCAGGATGAATAAAGGAACGCAAAGCTCCCTTCAGCCCTGGTTCCTTGACTGTCTTCACAAAATTTTTCTGAAGATGTTCCACTTCTATCATTGCCATATTGATCTCCCTATCGTAAAAAATCAACAAATCGCGTTTTTTAAACACAAAAAGCCAATTTCTCATCTCCTAAAATCTGCCTTCTTTATCACAGCATAAGGCCGCAGTATGACTCTATTATAAAACAATTAAAAAGGAAACCAAGATTTTTTCTCACAAAAGAGAAAATAGTTTTGATACTTGAAAAAACCAAAAAAGACAGACTCAGATTGAAGACAAAACCCTTAGAACATAGCTTTCAAATTCAGATTTTTGGATAGATTAGTAGATCCTGAGACCAACTAGTTTTGAATAGATAAAAAGACAAACGCCAAAAATGACGTTTGTCTTCGTTGCTCTAGATCATTCTCATTCTATTAGAACTTTTTCACCTAGCATTTCTAAATGCACCTCTCATCATGCCTGATTTCATCCCTAACCACAACTTCCTTTTTAACTAGTGATTTATCAAGCTTTGTCGATCCTGAAGCAACTTTAGTGAAGAGAGATTTCCGTCTACATTTGAAAGTATCGTAAAATTAAGGTACAATAGAAAAAGACAACTATGTTGGAAAGGAAGATTATGAAAAAATTAATTGCACTACTATTAGTTTTCCGGCTTGGCTTTAACAGCTTGTACAACAAATAAGAAAGATTCTAGCTCTCCAAGCTCAAGCAAAGAAAAGACCGAACAGACATCAACTTCTAGCTCTAGCGAAAAAGATCAAAAGAAAATTGAAGAAGAACAAAAGAAATTAGAACAACTGCGCAAAGATTTTAACGATGCCATGACCAATGACAAATGCTGTCTTCCCACAACTCTCAAATGAAGTGGCTGAAGATGAAGCAGAGGTTAAAAATCACGACAACGGAAGGGCGATATTACTGTGAAGCTCTTCCCGAAATATGCTCCGCTTGCAGTTGAGAACTTCTTGACCCATGCAAAAGAAGGCTACTACAATGGCTTACTTTTCCACCGTGTCATTAACAACTTTATGATCCAAACGGGTGATCCGAAAGGAGACGGTACTGGTGGGGAATCCATCTGGAAGGGTAAAGATAAATCTAAAGATTCAGGTACTGGTTTTGAGAATGAGTATTCTCCATACCTTTACAACCTGCGTGGAGCCCTAGCTATGGCCAATTCTGGCCCTAACACTAACGGTAGCCAATTCTATATCAACCAAAATAAGGAAGATATTTCTAGCAAGCTCCCGACTGATCGCTTCCCGGCTAAAATCATCGAAGCCTATAAAAATGGTGGAAACCCAACTCTTGACGGGGGCAACTACACTGTCTTTGGTCAAGTGATCGACGGCATGGATGTAGTTGATAAAATCGCAGCTGCCGAAACCGATGATAAGGACAAACCAAAAACAGATATCAAGATTGAAAAAATCGAGATCTTAAAAGACTATGATTTCAAGAAATAACAAGAGCTGGGACAAAAGGTCCTAGCCTCTCAATTATCTTTAGTTGTCGAGTAAGACGCAGTAGCTGATTGGCATCTTTGTTCGCCTTTTTAAGCTCCAAAAGATGACCTAATCAGCCTTGCGAGAGTGGGACAACGAACGATTTTTGTCAAAATTCGTTCTGTCCCACTTTTTCAGTGTTTAAGCTAATTCGTTAAAGTCCCAGATTTGGTCCATCCAGCCTTCATAGAAGTCTGGCTCGTGGCAAACCATGAGAATCGATCCCTTGTATTCTTTCAGGGCCCGTTTCAATTCATCTTTGGCATCCACATCCAAGTGGTTGGTTGGTTCGTCTAGTACCAAGACATTGTTTTTCACGATTCATCAAGAGACAGAAAGCGTACCTTAGCTTGCTCTCCACCGGATAGCACCTGGATTTGGCTCTCGATATGCTGGTGGTCAAAGCCCACAGCGGGCAAGGCTGCACGGACTTCTGCTTGGTTGAGAGCTGGAAAGGCATTCCAGACTGCCTCAAGCGGTGTCTGACGATTGCCCTCCCTTCGACCTCTTGCTCGAAAATAGCCAAGCTCTAGGTAATCTCCACGCTCTACTTCTCCAGCAATCGGTGGGATGATTCCCTAGCAAGCTCTTCAAGAGTGGTTTTCCCGATCCCGTTGGCCCCGATGATGGCTACCTTTTGATTGCGTTCAAACGTTAGGTTCAAAGGCTTGGTCAAAGGACGGTCATAGCCCAATCTGAAGATCCTTGGCCTGGAAGATAAAAGCGTCCCAGGAGTGCAGGGCATTTTTAAATTCAAAGGATGGCTTTTGGTTTCTCACTTTGCAACTCAATGAGTTCCATCTTGTCCAGCTTCTTCTGACGAGACATGGCCATATTCCGAGTAGCCACACGCGCCTTATTACGGGCTACGAAATCTTTCAAATCAGCAATCTCTTTTTGCTGACGCTCATAAAGTAGCTTCTAATTGCGACTTTCTTCATTTCATAGACTTCAAAGGAATTGGTAGTAGTCTCCAGAATAGCGGGTTAACTGCTGATTTTCCACATGGTAGACGATATTGATCACATCGTTCAAGAATGGAATATCGTGGGAAATGAGGACAAAGGCATTTTCATAATTTTGCAAATAGCGCTTGAGCCAATCGATGTGCTCTGCATCCAAGTAGTTGGTCGGCTCGTCTAGTAGCAAGATATCTGGTTTTTCAAGGAGGAGTTTGGCCAAGAGGACCTTGGTCCGTTGCCCACCTGACAAGGAGGTCACATCCGTGTCCATGCCCAAAAGTCCATGACCCCAAGAGCACGCGCCACTTCATCGATCTTGGCATCCAAGGTATAAAAATCACGACTTTCTAGACGCTCTTGGAGTTCTCCGACCTCTTCCATCAGAGCATCGACATCAGCTCCCTCTTCCGCCATGGCCATATAGAGGTCATTGATCCGAGCTTCAGCTGTGAACAACTCATCAAAAGCTGTCCGTAAAACATCGCGAACCGTTTGTCCTTCTTCTAAGACCGAATGCTGATCTAGGTAGCCTGCCGTCACATACTTAGACCACTCCACCTTTCCTTCGTCAGGTTGCATTTTACCAGTCACGATGCTCATGAAGGTCGATTTCCCCTCACCATTGGCCCCGACAAGACCGATATGCTCTCCCTTTAACAAACGGAAGGACACATCCTCAAAAATCGCACGGTCCCCAAAACCGTGACTCAAATTTTTCACTTCTAAAATACTCATGCTTGACTCTCTTTCATTGATTTCACTCGTATGATTATATCATCTTCACTGCAAAATGAAAAGGGAGCCCAACTCCCTTTTCTTTTACAAACCTAAGTCTGCGTATGGTTTCCGGTAGCCCACTTGAACAACTTTTCCGTCTTTGACAAGCAGAGGACGTTTGATCAGCATACCGTCTGAAGCAAGGAGATCCGCTGCTTCTTTCACTGTCAGTTGATCCACCTTATCTTTCAAACCGAGTTCACGGTATTTCATCCCGCTAGTATTGAAGAAAGACTTGATCGGTAGGCCAGACGCTGCCATCCAGTCTTGCAATTCTTGGCTAGTCGGTGTTTCTGTGACGATATTTTGGCTTTGAAACTCACATTGGAGACCGTCCAATTCTGATTTAGCCTTTCGACAAGTCGAACATTTTGGGTATTCAATAAAGGTATACATCGATTTTATTTCTCCTTCCAGGTAATTCCTTCATGGTGTAAGAGCCAGCGTTTGCGATCGAGTCCAGACGCATAGCCCGTCAGTTGTCCATTTTTTCCCATCACGCGGTGACAAGGGACTAGGATCGTCAAGGGATTGCGTCCAACAGCCTGTCCTACGGCCTGGGCTGAACCACAAGAAAGATCCTGGGCACAGCTGGCCATAGGTCTTGGTCTCACCATATGGGATCTCTCGCAATAACTGCCACACCCGCTCTTGAAAGGCTGTCCCTTGCGGTGCTAGTGGAAAGCTGATAGCGATTGGATCTCCCCGCAAAATAGTGGTCCAACCACTCCTTTCACCTGTCTCATGGTAGGGATGGACTCTGCTCCAGCGCCCCAATAGGGATCGGGCGCATCCTCTTTCGGGTCGTAAAAATCAAGCTCTACAAGGCCTTCCTCACTGACAATGATCGAAAGAAGGCCCATAGGGCTTTCATAGAATTGTTTAAGATAGAGAGTCATTGTAGGAGCCTCTGCTCTTTGGTCCCAGCGGTCCTCTTCTGAGACCACTTGGAACAAACTGGTTTCTGCTTTTCGTTTGATCTTTTGATAAGCCAGACGGACGCCATCAATTGGGACCTTTCCACAATAATGGTAGCCCAATTTTTCAAGCAAATGTTGCATGACCAGATTATCCGGGTGCGTATCGCAACGGAAATCCGGCCCTTTTTCCCCTTCGATTAAACCTTGAAGGAAGGTCTGAGCCACCCCTTTGCCAGCAGCTTCTTTGGCTACAGCGACACGGTGAAAAGTGACATACATATAGTTGTCATGCTCCCACTTGCCATCGTAAATCTCATTATAGGCTGCTTCATTTCCCTTGTGGACGGCTGCATAGGCGACAACTTCCTGATCTTCAACGGCCACATAGCCACGACTTTCTAGAATATCCTCAAAAATGATCTCTTCATCTGGATAACCATCCTGCCACTGGTCGACCTGTCTTTGAGCCAGGCTTTCCTTGGCATCTTGGATGATTTCCATAATTCGCTTGATCTCATTGGGATAAGCCATTCTAATTTCCATCCTGCTTCCAACCTTTCCTAGTCTTGATGGTAACGAGCATAGAGCTCACTCTTTTGCAGGCCGTATTGTTTGGCGACCTGTTTAATTGCTTGATTTTTCTTCATGCCCTCTTGGACCAAGGTATCGATCTCTTGGATCAAGTCGACCTCTTCTAGGTCTAGCTCTTCTTCCTTGGCTCCTTCGACGATCAAGAGGCATTCCCCTTTGAGAGGATTTTCTTCAAGAAATGCGACTAACTCAGAAATACTGCCACGAGTATATTCCTCGTAGATCTTGGTCAATTCACGAACCAGGACGACAGGACGATCCCCATAGACAGCCAACATATTCTCTAAGGTTGCCTTTCACTCGATGGGGCGATTCATAAAAGATCTGGGTCTCCGGATAGGCCACTTTTTCTTGGAAAAAGGCCTTCTGTTGCCCCTCTTTGCGAGGCAGAAATCCATAAAAAATATGAGGTTGAGGGGCTAGGCCACTGGCAATCAAACCCGTAATACCCGCACTAGGACCAGGCACAGCTACGACAGGAATCTCGCGTTCAATCGCTGCCTTGACCAAATCATGACCGGGGTCAGAGATACTAGGAAGTCCTGCATCTGAGACTTGCGCCACATCCTTTCCAGATTCTAAATGGGCGATCAGATCTGGAATTTTCTCCATGGCATTGTGCTCATGAAAGCTGGTCTGGGGTGTCGTAATCTCAAAATGCTTGAGCAAGAGGCCTGTATTTCTGGTATCCTCAGCTGCGATCAAGTCCACATCCTTTAAGGTCTGGACCATGCGGTAACTCATATCCTCCCGGTTACCGATCGGTGTTGGGACCAGGTAGAGCACCCCTGTTTTCTTTTCCCCTTTAAAACTTCGTTGGATCTGCATGCTTACTCCCTAAATAACAACTCGTCACAAAACATACACTCTTCATCGTTCTCACGGCGTTGACCATAGGAATAAGTGCAAATATGAAAACCGTCGTTGTAAATGCGTTGCAAATTTTCACGGCCATGGTGTTGTGACTTTGCGGATGAAGTCTTCTCAACTTCCCCCAAACGCTCTCTCAATTTATCATTTTCTAAAGCGAAGAGCTGTATTTTCTTCGATGACTTGTTTCAAATTTTTCTTGATGGCTTCGACTTCAGCCAAGGTGACCAACAAATTCTGAGAAAAGCCGTCTAAAGCATCAAATAATTCTTTTTTATTCATTCTGACTCCTTAACTTTCTAAGCTCAAAACCATATATTCCAGAGCATTTTGAAAAGAAACATTAGCCTTCCACATCCTGCGAGCAAGACTCAATTTTCCCAGTAGCTGCTGGGATCTGTTCAAGCGCAACTGCTCTTCTAAAGCCAACTCCATCAAACGAAAGGCCTGGCTTTGTTTTTCCTTATCATCTGCTAAACTCACCAATCGAGTCACTTCCAAATAGGCACGATTCAAATTGGATTGACAACGTTCGATGAACTGATCACAAACTTTAGCCAGTTCAAAAAAACGTAGCATTCTTTTTTTCTTTGCTCTGCCTCTTCGAGACTAAAAACTAAAAACGAGCTACTAAAGTTGCCTGTGATTTGATCAAAGCCTTCTTTTTCTAGCAGTTCGGTTAGGTAGGCTTGCTTTTTAGGAAAATGTACCTGCTGGGCCCGACTCTTGATGGTCGGTAAGATCAAGTTTTCATCGGATGTCAACAAGAAAAGATAGATCTCACTCTGGGGCTCTTCCATGACTTTTAAGAGAGAGTTGGCCGCATTAGTATGCATCTTATCCGCATCTTGGACGATAAAGACCTGTCGACTGCCTTCAAATCCTGATTGAGAAAAGTCTTGAACCAGCGAACGAATGCGGTCAGTCTTAATGATCTGGTTGACTGGACGCACGATCTTCACGTCTGAGAATTCTTCTTCAGCAATCAAGCGACAGGACCGGCAGTTGCCACAAGGCCAGACTCCCTGCAAATCTTCGCAAAATTGACTTTGAGCTAGCAAGAGGGCCATCTCAAAACTGGCAAAAGAGCCTGTAAAGAGATAAGCATGACTGAGCTGTTTGTGTTCTAAGATCTGGGTGAAGCGCTCCACCAATTCTGGCTGGAGCTGTTGGATCTCTTCAAGCTTCATTTCAATATCCCCAAAGCGATTTTTCTAAAAACAGCCAAGACATCCGCAAAAGACTGCTTCAAAGGATTGACTGGCATCGATTTTCACAATGCGCTCTGGTTCCTTTTCATACAAGGCCAAATAACCTTGTCTGACTTTTTGGTGAAGCTCCAAACCTTCCAAATCCAAACGATTGACTTCCCGCTCTTGGTTTTTCGCAATTCGAGCGAGCCCTTCTTCGACATCCAGATCAAAGTAAAGGGTGAGATCTGGTTTAAGACCATCTGTCGCGAATTGATTGAGCCACTCGATATCTTCCACACTCAGACCCGCGACCATACCCTTGATAAGCGACCGAGCTATCAATAAAGCGGTCCATCAAGACGATCTTTCCCAGCTGCAAGGGGCTGGCAAGACACGTTCCACCAAATCTTTGCCGACGACTAGCAATATAGAGCAACAACTCGGTCTTAGCATCCATACTAGTATGGTCTGGATCTAAAATGACTTGGCGGATCTTTTTCTGCAATGTCTACACCGCCTGGTTCACGGGTTGTAATAAAAGGAATTCCTTTTTCTTCAAGTAGAGGCAAAACGGCTTCTAGGACCGATGATTTTCCCCGCTCCTTCTGGACCTTCAAATGAAATTAATGTACCGTTTACCATAGTATCCTCTTTCTAGTTTTTCTTCTTTTTATTTTTACCAAAAAAATAAAGGGTAAAAAAATCTTGTATTTTTAGAGAGAAAAATTTTTTTCAAAGTCATTTTCATTTTTTTCACTTTTTTTGTTACAATGATCTTATAAAGTTTTTAGGGAGACAACCTATCATGTTTAAATTTAAAAGATATTCTGGCTATCATCTTGGGGGCCGGCATTTTTTCATTTGGGATCTATTTTTTGGTCATTCCCTTTCACTTCTATGAAGGAGGAGCAACAGGGATTACCTTGATCACCTATTACCTCTCAAAATCCCTGTATCCCTGATGAACTTGCTGATCAATATCCCTCTCTTTCGTTCTGGCTTGGAAACTGCTGGGCAAGAAATCTCTTTATCTGAGCTTACTGGGGACTTTCTCGGTTTCCGCTTGGATGGCGATTTTTGAAGCCATGCCCCTCAGCCACCGCTACCATCACTTCATCTTTAACGCCTTTAAAGGAGATATTCTGCTTGCCTGTATCGCCTCAGGGGTTGTGCTTGGTTTGGGGCTAGGGATCATCTTCAATGCTGGAGGAACTACTGGAGGAACAGATATCCTCGCTCGCATCTTTAACAAATACACTTCCCTCAGTATGGGAAACTCATGTTGATTGTAGATGCCATTGTTCTGATAACTGTTGTCGTTGTCTTCCAAGATGTCCGTACCGCTATGTATACCCTCTTCTTTATCCTGATTGACACCCTTGTCATTGACTTGATTGGAGAAGGTGGTTTTGCTGGAAAAGGCTTCCTTATCGTTACCTCTAAACCAGAAGAAATTGCCAAAAAGGTATCTGACGATCTGGGTCGCGGGATTACCTTTATCCGCGGGATGGGCTATTACAGCCGTAAGGACCTGGATATCGTCTACTGTGTCGTTTCACGGAATGAGATGAAACAAATGAAAGACATCATCAATCAGATCGATCCATTCGCCTTCATCACCATTTCTGAAGCCCATGAAATTCTCGGCGAAGGCTTCACTTTAGATAAAGAAAAACAACCCATTACCCGTTAATAGAAAAAATAAGGCTAGATTTTCATCTAGCTTTGTTTTTCTATTTACGATTTTCCTTAGGTGAGTACGGACGTTAGGTGAAATTATCCAGTGGATGATTTCAGCAATCCAGGAAGTTCCATGACTAAATCAAGATACAATCCGCGACCCGTATTCAATTAGTTTTGAGCCCCTTCGCTTTTTAATTTCTAAGCTCAGGCTAAAACAGTTCCCCAAACTGTTTTACTCTCAAAAATTCCGAGAGCATGAAACATACTTGTTTCATGCTCTTTTCTCACGGTGGAAAATCTTAGAATACACGTCATAATTAATAAAATCATAATTATTTTTACAGAATTTATTAGGTTACTTTATACAAAAATCAGACTGGATTGTCATCCAGCCTGATTTTTTATTAAATAGCTTTTGCGGTTGTTCGAGTGATTTCATCGACTTTCAAACCGTTGACTTCAAATTTACTACGGATTCCTTCTAGATCTGTCACCCCATCAATTTGAACTTCGATAACCACACGATCGTCTTTTGGTTGGGATATTGACTGTATTGGCGATGTTATATCCTTCTTCTACAATCAAGTGAATGATTTGTTCTAGAACGCCAACCTTATCTTCTGTCACAAAGCGAACACGAACTCCTTCTTCTCCATAACCGGATACTTCAAGGAAAGGCACGGAAAATATCACGGTCTGTGATGACACCGGATACTTGGTCATTGTCCACGACTGGAAGAATTCCCACCTTGTTCTTATACATGAGGTAGGTCGCATCTTCTAAGCTCGCAAATTTAGAGACGGTAATGACATCGCGAAGCATGACATCTTTGACCTTGGTCTTGTTCAAGAGATAGTTCATCTCGAAAATAGACAAGCTTGTTGCTTTAGATGGACTTGCTTCTGCAATCGTACCTTCTGTCACCAAACCAACCAATTTATCGTTTTCAATGACTGGCAAACGGTGCAAACCTTGTTCGCGCATCAAATCTGCTGCGTGGGCAATTGTAGTATCTGGACTAATGTAAACCACTTTTACGTGTCATAAAAATCTTTAACAGCCATAACAAGTTCTCCTATGCTTTTTATTAGTTTTTATTATACTTGATTTTAAGAATGATTTCAAACGCTTTCAGCAGTTTTCTCTTGTTTTCAAAAATTTAGAAAAAAATCAAACAAGAGATGAAAAAAAGAAAAGGTCTTCAAGACCTTTCTTTTTGACATTCTAGTGAACTTTAGAAATCTTATCCACCAAGGTAAGCCTTGCGGACTTCTTCTGAGGCTAAGAGTTCTTTTTCCTGTTCCGGTAAAGAACGACTTTCCCTGTTTCCAAAAACATAACCGCGGTCTGCGATGGCAAAGAGCCTTGTTGGCATTTTGCTCAATCAAGAGAACAGTTGTTCCCTTGTTTTTGGATATCTTGGATGATATCAAAGATTTCTTGGATAAAGATTGGGAGCCAATCCCATAGAAGGTTCATCCAGAAGCAAGAGTTTTTGGCGTTGACATGAGTGCACGACCCATTGCGAGCATTTGTTGTTCCCCACCAGATAGGGTTCGCTGCATCTTGGTTCTTCCGTTCTTCCAAACGTGGGAAACGTGAGAAGACTTTCTTCAAGTTAGCTTGATTTTTCTTCTCGATCTTTCTTCAAAAAGCTCCCATCTCCAAGTTTTTCCATAACGGTTAAGCCTGGAAAGACGTGGCGGCCTTCTGGAACTTGAGAGAGTCCATCTTTGCTACAATCTTTTTGAGCCGGAACCTTTTTGAATCTCCTGACCCAAAAAAACTCGATTTTTCCCAGCACTTGGGACGCACCAAACCTGAAATGGTACGAAGAATAGATGTTTTTCCCAGCACCATTAGCACCGATAAGGAAACAACTTCCCTTCATTTACCTCGAAACTGACATCACGGACAGCCTGGATCATGCCATAGTGTACAGAAAGATTTTCAACTTTTTAACATAGACATTAGGGCTTCACCTCCTAGATAGGCTTCGATTACGCGTTTGTTGGTCTTGATTTCATCTGGCGTACCATGGGCAATCAAGCGACCATATTCAATACATAAATCCGTTCTGTTACTTCCATGACCAAGCTCATATCGTGCTCGATCAGCATGATCGTAATATTGAATTCTTTTTGAATGCGACGGATCAATTGGGTCAATTCTGCTGTTTCTTGAGGGTTCATCCCTGCAGCAGGTTCATCCAAGAAGAGGATTTTTGGCTCTGTAGCAAGGGCACGAACGATCTCCAAGTGACGTTGTTGTCCGTAAGCTAAAGTTTTTTTGGCCAAGGTATCTGCTTCTTTTTCCAAACCAAAAAAATCGCTAACAATTCAAGGGCTTTTTGCTTTCAAAGCTTCTTCATTCTTGTAATAGCTTGGCAAGCGGAAAAGACTCGCAAAGACATGTGGTTTGTGGTGATTAGCAAAGGCAATCAAGACATTGTCCAAAACGCTCAAATCTTTAAAGAGACGAATATTTTGGAAAGTCCGTCCCAGACCACCTGCAGCAATTTTATAAGGTGCTTTACCATTTAGTAGCTGACCATCTAAGGTAATGGTCCCTTCACTTGGTTCATATACCCCTGTTAGGAGGTTGAAGAGGGTTGTTTTACCGGCACCGTTGGGTCCGATCAAACCAACCAATTCCCCTTCATTGAGTTCCATGGTCACATCCCCAACGGCTGTCAAACCACCAAAGTTTTTTGTTAAATTTTTTACTTCAAGAAGTGCCATTAGTTAGCCTCCTTTTTTGAGAGTAGTTTTTTTCAAGCTGAATTCCCATGTTCCAAGAAGACCACCTGGACGGAAGATCATCACGAGAATCAAAGCCAATGAGTAAATGATCATACGGACGCTTGAGAAGTCTTGAAGCACCATGTTCAAGATACCCAAGACGATAGCTGCCACAACTGTTCCTGACATCGATCCCAAACCACCGAAAACGACAATGATCAAGACATTAATGGTATTGGTGAAAGAGTAATCTTTAGGAACAACAGAGCCGATAAAGCCAGCTTGGAGAGATCCAGCAATCGCCGCTGTGATCGCACCAAATACAAAGGCGATGACTTTGACTTTGGTCGTATTGATCCCAACAGATTCTGCTGCGATTTCATCTTCACGAACAGAAAGGGTAGAGCGTCCAATTGGACTGCGTAAGAAGTTAATCGTAAAGATCGTTGTAATCACAACAAAGAGGTAAACCAATTGCCAGGTTGTAAAGGCTGGCAAACCAAGGATCCCAGCGGCACCATTTGTTAGAGTACCACCATTGACGATCAAGATCCGGATGATTTCAGAAACCCCAAGTGTCGCAATCGCGAGGTAGTCCCCTTTCAAACGAAGGGTTGGAACCCCAACGATCAAGGCAACGACACCAGCAATCAAAGCACCCTAAAACCATAGCGCCAAAGAAAGCACCCGTAGGTTGGTGATTTGGAACCGAGAATGGCTGCAGAGTAGGCACCAATCGCCATAAATCCGGCATGTCCGAGTGAGAATTGACCTGAGAAACCAACAATGAGGTTCAAGCCAACTGCAAGGATAATATTAATTCCGATTTGTTCTAAAATTTGGATATAGAAGAGGTTGAGCACACCCGCTGCAACCAAGACTTGGATCAAGGCAAAACCTGCGACCAAAAGACCAAGCCAGACTAAATTCACTTTTAAATTTTGTTTCATGGCTTACACCTTCTCTTTCACATTTTTACCGAGGATACCTGCTGGACGGATGAGCAAGATCACAATCAAGATGGCATACACAATGGCATCACGGAAGTCTGAAAGACCGATCGCTGTAGCGAAGGTTTCCAACAAACCGATAACAAATCCACCTAGAGCAGCACCTGGAATGATTCCGATTCCTCCAAGAACGGCTGCGACAAAGGCTTTGATCCCTGGTGTCATCCCCATCAAAGGCTCGATCGAGTTGTAATACAAACCAATCAAGACACCACCAGCACCTGCCAAGGCTGATCCCAAAGCAAAGGTAAAGCTGATCGTACGGTTTACGTTAATCCCCATCAATTGAGCGGCATCACTATCGACAGATACAGCCCGCATGGCTTTCCCCATCTTTGTCTTTTTGAATAATAAATTGAAGAGCGACCATCAAGAAAACAGACACTCCCAAGATCATCAACTGAATATTGGAGATTGAAATAGGACCGAAAGTTGTAACGAACCGTTTTAATCACTTGCGGGAAGGAACGGGTATTGGCACCCTACGAAGAAGACCATCCCATATTCGAGCAAGAAGGAAACCCCGATGGCTGTGATCAAGGCTGCAATCCGAGTCGAATGACGAAGCGGACGATAAGCCAGGTATTCAATTACAACCCCTAAAATAGCTGTCCCAACCATGGCTAGGAGCAAGGCTACAAAGAAGTTCACTTTCCACGAGTTCAATAAGAAATATCCCATAAAGGCACCTACCATGTAGATATCCCCATGGGCAAAGTTGATCAATTTGATAATTCCATACACCATGGTATAACCAAGGGCCAAGAGTGCATAGACACTTCCCAAGATTAGACCGTTCACTAATTGCTGGAGCATTTGAACCATCCTTTCTAACAATAAAGAGCGAGGCCAGGAATTTTCATTCTCCCAGCCTCTTGTACAAACAACAAATGATAATTATGGTTTAACAGACTCAACAGATTTGACTTTACCATCTTTCAAGCCAATCATAAGAGCTGATTTAACCGGGTTGTGGTTCTTGTCAATTGACATTGTACCAGTCACACCTTCCAAGTCTTTCAACTTCGCAAGGTTATCTTTCAATTCGACAGAGTTCTTAGCACCTTTAGATGCTTCTGCAACCATGTAAACTGAATCATAAGCCAAAGCTGCGAACATTGAAGGTTCTTCATTGTATTTCGCTTTGTATGCTTCTACGAATTTCTTGGCTTTATCAGTCATTTCACCTTCAGTAGAGAATCCAGCTACGTAGTAGATATCTGTAGCTGCAGCAGGTGTTGCTTGTTCAACGAACTTTAGCATCGCTAAATCCATCACCACCAATGATTGGTTGTTTGATTCCCATACCACGCGCTTGGTTTACGATCTTACCAGTTTCTGTGTAGTAACCTGGAAGAACAATCGCATCGAAGTCTTTATCTTTGATTTTTGTAAGGGCAGCTTGGAAGTCTGTATCCTTAGATTGGAAGGTTTCTGTTGCTACGATTTCACCTTTATAAGATTTCTTGAAGGCTTCAGCAATCCCTTTCGCATAGTCAGATGAGTTATCGTAGTAAAGAACGACTTTCTTCGCTTTCAAGTTATCAGTTGTGTATTTGGCAATGATTTTTCCTTGGAAAGCTATCGATGAAGGTTGCACGGAAGAGGTAATCTTGACCTTTTGTCAAATCATCTTGAGTTGCAGATGGTGTTACCAATGGAACACCTGCTTTACCAGCGTTGGCAACCGCTGCTGCAGTAGCACCTGAAGTTGCAGGTCCTACAAGAGCATTTACTTTTGATTGAGTGACAAGGTTTGTAGTGACTGTAGCTGCTTCAGCTGTTTCAGATTTGTTATCTTTATCTGTGACAACGATCTTCTTACCGTCAGCTCCACCCTTAGCGTTGATTTCATCAACGGCCAATTGAGCACCTTTTTGTTCAGCGCTACCGTAGGCTGCTACTTCACCAGTTTTTTCAAAGTTAAAACCGACTTTTAGTTCTTTGCCGATTTCGTTACCAGTTGTGTTTGAACCTGAAGTAGAAACTTCACCACAAGCAGCAAGAAGAGCGACACTTGCAATGGTTAAAAATGAAAGAGCAAATTTTTTCTTCATTTGTAATGATCTCCTTAAATGAATCTTAAAATAAATACATTAAGAATATACCGAATTATCTGACAATTGTCAATAAAAAAAGCGCAATCCATCAAATGATTGCGTTTTCTAACCTTCTGTGACCACAGATGGGGTCTCCAATCGTTGCAAACTCCCCACAAAATCTGTATCTAAATCTTTGAGATGGCAAGGCAAGACCTTTTTGACATAACGTTCTTTCTTTAAGTCTTCCATGACTTGATCGGCCTTGTCACTGTCCACATACAATTGGACATAACGGCATTTCTTAGAATGGTACAAGACATCTCCGACAGATTGTAATTTTTTCCCATCTCGATTGTAATACAATTTAACAATCAAGCCTGTTCTTTCTTGTTTCTCAAACATGGTTAATCCCTTTCTCGTTCTGTTACTAGTATATCAAATTTCAAGAAAAAGAACTACTCTTTTATGAGCAAAAAGAAAGTGGGACGAAATCGGTAATTCGTTGGGAAATTCGATTTCGTCGTCCACTCCGCACGATTAGTAGGGGCTGTAAAGCTGATGAAATCAGCGTAGTAAACCCACTCAACCACTGCGTTTTGCTCGACAATCCAAAAATAATTGAGAGGCTAGGACTTTTGTCCCAGCCTCTTGACGGGCCTTCCCACAGGATGGTTTAACCCAATTTATTATTGGCCATGATTTCATCAATAAAGCCATATTCAAGTGTTTCTTGCGCGCTCATCCAATTGTCACGTTCCGCATCAGCATGCACTTTTTCGATCGGTTGACCTGAATTTTCCGCAAGGATTTTTTCCAAGTTATTCCGTGTTTTGAGCAAGTGTTCTGCTGCGATTGCCATATCGGTTTGTTGGGTACCACCACCAGTACCACCCATTGGTTGGTGAATCATGTACTCGGCATTTGGCAACATGAAGCGTTTGCCCTTCGCACCGCTTGAAGCGATAATAGTTCCCATAGAAGCTGCCATCCCCATAACAATGGTTTGGACATCTGACTTGATAAAGTTCATGGTATCTACGATGGCAAGACCTGCAGAGACAGAGCCACCTGGGGTATTGATATACATATAGATATCTTTTGGTGTATCTTGGGCATCCAAGAAGAGCAATTGAGCGATAATGGAGTTAGCCATTTGGTCCTCAACTGGTCCTGTTACCATGATAATTCGATCTTTCAACAGACGGGAATAAATATCGTAAGAACGTTCTCCACGGCTGGTTTGTTCAATAACTACTGGAATCATTTATTCTTCTCCTTTAGTATCCATTCATTCTCACAATTCGTGAGGTTCAAGGTATATGTGCTATTATAAACCAATGGTCAAGAAAGGTCAATTTTTTAGCACCTATCTCCTCACCATGAATGGACTTTTTATTTCGTACCGAACAAACGGTCACCTGCATCTCCAAGACCTGGAACGATGTAGCCATGTTCATTCAAGTGGTCGTCGAGAGCTGCTGTAAAGATATCGACATCTGGATGAGCTTCTGGAAGAGCTTTCACCCCTTCAGGAGCTGACACCAAGCAGACAAACTTGATGTGGCTGCTCCACGTTTTTTCAAAGAATCAATCGCAAGAATAGCTGATCCACCGGTTGCAAGCATCGGGTCTACTACAAAGATGCGACGTTGATCAATATCTTCTGGCAATTTTACCAAGTATTCAACTGGCTTCAAGGTTTCTTCATCACGGTACATCCCGATATGGCCAACCTTGGCAGCCGGTACCAAACTCAAGAGCCCATCGACCATGCCTATTCCTGCACGAAGGATTGGAACAATAGCCAATTTCTTCCCTGCAATTTGTTTTTGAACCGTTTTGGTAATCGGAGTTTCAATCTCAACATCTTCAAGAGGTAATTCGCGCAAGACTTCGTAGCCCATCAACATAGCAATCTCATCTACCAATTCACGAAAGGCTTTCGTAGAGGTATCTGTCCGACGTAAAATAGACAATTTGTGTTGAATCAAGGGGTGTTTAATGACTTCTAATTTTCCCATTTTGAGTCCTTCTTTCTAAGCTACTATCGTTCAAAAAGGAGCAATGATAAAGGCTGGATCAAGCTCTGCCTCTTTCTTTCACTCCCTTTTTTAGATGCGTAGCACTTGGAAATTTTTATTTCCAACTTTATATTCGTCTTATTATACCAAATTTTGTAAAAAAAAGAGAGCCCTTACACTTAATTTCTAAAAGTTCGGGCTCACTCTTTTATGAAAGGCTTATAACCATTCTTTGTATTTCTTGATATAAATACGTTTGACAACCGTCACACTCAACATATAGAGGACGATAATGGCAAACAAAAGGATGAAGTATAATCCATTCAGCTGGCTCAATTTCAAGATAGGAGCCAAAGGACTGTATGGAAGAGAGGTTACAAAGCAGGCAGCTACCAAGGTTGTTCCCACGACAGACCAAGCTGGACGACTTTGAATAAACGGTAGTTTTGGTGACCGCAACATATGGATAACCATGGTTTGAGACCACATGGATTCGATGAACCATCCTGTTTGGAAAACCATGATAAAGGCAGCCGCATCTGCTGCTCCATGGTTGTAGCCATGACCCAAAATCATTGGGACAAGAAGGAAGTAGAGAAGCATGTAGGTGATAATATCAAATACAGATGAGATTGGACCAATCCAAGCCATAAATCGCATGATAGAATTCGCTTCCCAAATGTGAGGGTCCTTGAGAAATTCCTTATCAACATTGTCAAAAGGAAGGGCAATACAAGAAAGGTCGTAGATGAGATTTAGCACAATCAAGTGAATTGGGGCCATGGGAAGGAAAGGCAAAAAGATGCTGGCAAAGAGTAGGGAGAAGATGTTCCCAAAATTAGAAGAGACAGTCATCTTGATGTACTTGGTCATATTGGCATAAACCTTGCGGCCTTCGACCAAGCCTTTTTCGAGGACCATCAAGTCTTTGTCCAAAAGGATAACATCTGCTGTTTCCTTGGCAATATCCACAGCTGTATCCACTGAGATACCGACATCTGACACCTTCATGGATGGGGCATCATTGATCCCATCTCCCATATAACCGACCTTGTGGCCATTTTTCTTGAGACACAAGATGATTCGAGCTTTTTGATCGGGTGACAGTTTGGCAAAGACCGTTGTGGTTTCCACAACTTGCGCTAACTCTTGGTCTGTCATCGCATCAATTTCACTTCCCAAAAGAATCCGTTCTACATCCAGTCCTACTTTTTCACAGACTGCTTGAGTGACTTTTTCATTGTCACCGGTTAAGATCTTGGTCGTCACTCCGTATTCAGCAAGAGCTTTGATAGCTGGAGCTGCAGAAGGTTTTGGTGGATCCAGAAAAGGCCAGGTAACCCGTTAGGATCATATCTCTTTCATCTTCCACACTAAGGACTTGGTCTTCATTGAGTTCGGTTTTGTAGCTGACTCCAAGTACACGAAGGCCTTGTTCATTCAATTGAGCTACTTCTGCAAGAACTTCTTGACGAATGGAATCGGTCAGGGGTAGAATCTCTCCCTTATACTCGACATAAGTCGAAATAGAAAGCATTTCTTCCAAGGCACCCTTGGTTACCATGCTGACAACCCCGTCTGCATCCTTAACGATGACACTCATCCGACGGCGCTCGAAGTCAAAGGGCAATTCATCAATTTTTTGGAAGGTTTGATCTAGGTCACGAACAATTTCATGCTTTTTGGCTTCTTTTTTGGTCCGCTTGATAATGGCCCGGTCCATCAGATTTTTTAGCCCGGTTTGGAAATAAGAATTCAGGTAGGCACGTCGTAGGACTGATAAATCCAAATCTCCATGGATATCCAGAGGATATTCCAAGACGATTTCATCTTGGGTCAAAGTCCCTGTCTTATCCGTGCACAAAAATATCAATAGCACCCAGGTCTTGGATCGCATTGAGTTTTTGATGACGACTTTTTCCTTGGCCATGATGATGGAACCTTTGGCTAGACTCGCTGTAATAATCATTGGCAGCATTTCCGGCGTCAAACCGACTCCAACACTAAGGGCAAAGACACCAGCTTCTAGCCAGTCACCATCGGTTAAGCCATTGATGACAAAGACAACTGGCACCATGACCAACATGAGCCGAATTAAGAGCCAGGAAACCGTGTTCATTTCTCTTTCAAAGGAAGTAGGTTCATCATAGGTGTTGATCGTTTGTTCAATCGCCCCCATCATCGTCTCATCACCCACTACCAGAACCAAGGCAGTCGCACGTCCTGAAATAACATTGGTCCCCATAAAGGCCAAGCTTTCACTCTCCAAGAGACTATCTAGATTTTGACCTTCAGCCTTGCTAAGGCAAACCTTTTCAACAGCATCACTTTCTCCCGTGAGACCTGATTGTTGAACAAAGAAGTCACGAGAATCTAGAAGGACCACATCTGCTGGGATCATATCGCCGGCACTCAGTTTGATCACATCTCCGACAACGATTTCATCGATCGGAATTTCTTGTTCTGATCCATCTCGAAGGACCGTCGCTGTATTGACGATCATACGAGACAAGTTGCTTGCAGCCTTGTCACTTCTCAGCTCTTGGATAAAGCGAATTCCACCAGAAATCAAGACCAAGGTCACAATGATAATAGAAGTCGTTGGGTCTTGCTCACCTGGCTTTGCTAGCCAAACATTGGTGATGAAGGAAACCAGGGCAATGACCAACAAAATCACCGTAAAAGGATTGATAATCGATTCGTAGATCTTTTTGATCATAGAATCTTCTTGACCTTTTGTGATGACATTTTCGCCATAGATATCACGGTTTTCTTCTACTTGCTCGTCAACTAAACCACGAGCACTGGTTTTGTAATCAGCAAATGTCTTTTCAAGTGGTTCTTGAAGAGCAGCAATGAGTCTTTCTTTATTTGTTTGCATTGGTATCTCCTTTTTCAATCAGGAGCCAATCACTTTTGGAGTCCCTACGACACAAATCAGCGATTGGCTGGCTCGGTGCGGTTCGGGATGATCGTCGATTTGTATCATAGCTCTCTCCTTTCACTTTTCTTGGTAAGGCATAAAAAAGAGTCCTACCCTCGATCGGTAGGACTCATGAAACTCGTCATTTATTTTTCAATCAAAACTCTCAAAAATCTGACCGTCCAAGCTTTAGCTCCACAAGGCAATGAAATGAGCTTAGTCTTGACCTTTGCGATCAGGACTGTTGACCAACGAGTAGTGTCTCCACTGCTTTGCGGTAGTCATCCGTATCCTTGTGGTAGCCTCACCTACCGTATTTCGAGTTTATTTTACTCCTTCACTTACAGAAAGTCAACACTTATTTGTGAAAAGTTTCCACCAAGCGTTTGGTGATTTCTTCAATGAGGGTGAAAGGAGCTGCTACATTGAGGCGGGCATGCAAATTTCCTTCTTTTCCAAAATCTGTTCCACGGTTCAAAATCAATTTGGCTTGGTCATGGATTTTAGCATGCAGCTCATCATCGGTATAAGGATAGGCTGAAAAGTCCAACCAAAGAAGATAGGTTCCTTGGGGCTTCATGACTCGGATATTGGTCTTTTCCTGCAATTCATCTACAACATAGTCAATGTGTTTTTCAAAGACTTGCTTGAGCTCTGTCAACCAAGGTTTGCCATGGCGATAAGCTGCTTCTGTAGCAATATAGCCCAATGCCTGAGATTTCATGTTGGTTATTGGCCAATTGCCGTTGTTTAAAAGCCGTACGAAGCTTTGGATTTTCAATAACCACATAGGAATTTTTTGTTCCTGCAATATTGAAAGTCTTGGTCGCACTGGTTAAGATCAAGCTAAAGTCTTTAAAGCTTGGGTCAACTGTGTTAAAGCTGGTATGACGGTGGCCAAACAAGGCTAAATCTTGGTGAATCTCATCTGAAACGAGAAGGACACCATGTTTTTGACAGAGGTGGCCGATTTTTTCCAAGACTTCACGATCCCATACACGGCCTCCAGGATTATGCGGATTGCACAAAACATAGAGTTTAACCTCTTGCTCCACAATGTCTTTTTCTAGCTGATCAAAATCGATTTGGAAAAGACCGTCTTTTTCAACTAATGAATTTTCGATCAATTTTCGACGATTGAATTTGACACTTCGTGCAAATGGAGGATAGACCGGTGTATTGATTAAGACCGCATCCCCTTCTTTGGTGAAGGCTTGAATGGCTGTTGAAATAGCGGGAACGACACCTTCGATAAAAACGATCGCTTCCTTTTCAAATGAATAGCCGTGCTCATTTTTTTCCCACTCAAGGATTGACTGATAGAGGCTGTCTGCTGCATAAGTGTAGCCGTAGACCATTTGGTCCGCATAGCCGATAACAGCTTCTCTCACTTCTGGAATGACGTTAAAATCCATGTCCGCGATCCAAGCCGGAATGATCTCTGGATCTGTCTCTGTCTCTTTCCACTTGTAGGTATGGTGGGTTAAGCGATTGGGTAAAGTCGTAAAATCATATTTGCTCATCTTAAGCCTCCAATGCTTGTTTCAAATCGTCAATCAAATCATCCGCATCTTCGATTCCAATAGACAAACGAAGCAGGTCATCTGTCAAACCGTATGAATGACGAACTTCTGCAGGAATATCTGCATGGGTCTGAGTGGTAGGGATAAGTGATCAAGCTTTCAACTCCTCCAAGACTTTCTGCAAGGTAAAGACTTGAAGGGAATTTAAAAAGTTAGGAATTTTTGTCTCATCTTGAATTTTAAAGGAGACCATTCCACCTTTTCCAGTGTAGAGAACTTCTTTGACCTGAGGCGCTGTTTTCAAGAATTCGACCACCTTGCGAGCATTCTCTGTCGAGCGCTCCATGCGAATTGAAAAGGGGTCTTCAGACCACGGATCAAGAGATAGCTGTCAAATGGTGATAGAACAGCACCTGTCGTGTTCAAATTGTAAAAGAGTTGGTCATACAAGTCTGCATCATTAGTCACTACTACACCTGCTAAGACATCGTTGTGACCTGCTAGGGTACTTGGTTGCTGAGATGTAGCACAATATCAGCTCCCACTTCAATCGGGCGTTGGTAGATAGGACTGTAAAAAGTATTGTCCACCACGACTTTGGCACCTGTTGCATGGGCCAATTTAGCTAAATGAGCAATATCAAATTCCAACATCAATGGATTGGTTGGTGTTTCAATATAGAGGACATCCACTTGATCTTTTTCTAGGTGTTGAATCAATTCTTCTTCTGTATTGGCATAGGTAAAAGTGAAACGACCTTCTTGCTCTTGTTGGTTAAACCAGCGGAAAGAGCCTCCATAAAGGTCACGAACCGCTAAGACTTTTGAACCAACAGGGAAAATGCTAAATGCAAGCACAATAGCTGACATTCCAGAGCTTGTCGCTAAGGCATAGTCTGCACTTTCGATAGCTGCCAAAGTCTTCTCCGCTGTTGCGCGTGTTGGATTTTTCGTACGGGTATAGTCAAAACCTGTAGACTGACCAAATTCTGGGTGTTGGTAAGTCGTAGAGAAATGCAAAGGAGTCGTCAAAGCCCCAGTTGCTTTATCCGACTTGATTCCTGCCTGTGCCAAAATAGTATTGATATTGCGTTTTTTACTCATATTGCCCTCCGATAACAATTCAATCTAACTGCTTACTATTTTATCACTATTATGAGGAGAGCGGTTTTCCCATTTTCAAGACCCAGCTATAGTTTCAAACTATAAGAAAAGAGAGTGGGACAGAAATCGGTAATTCGTTAGAATTCGATTTCGTCGTCCCACCTCCGCACAGTTGAGTAGGGCTGTAAAAGCTGATGAAATCAGCGTAGTAGAGCTCACTCAACCACTGCGTCTTGCTCGATAATCCAAAGACAATTGAGAGGCTAGGACTTTTGTCCCAGCCTCACAGGTTTATTTAATTCGAAATTTTTGTCTGAGTCGTGCAGCTTGCCCTCCGATAAAGCGGTCAAAAATACCGAAGCCATAGTCCTAGAGATCCATAAATGGCGATGCCTAATCCGCCGATGACGAAGAGATACACCATGCTCGATACACGGCCATTTGGTGGGTAAATCCAGCCCAAAATCAAGCCTGCAATCAAGACTCCAAGCAGCATCACCACCGTTAGGATCGAGCCAAGCAACGTACGCTTGAAGACGATGGTCCGATTAAACTGAGTAATGCTTTGGATCTCCCGATACATGAGAACGATTGGTACCAATAAAGCGATGGTCGTTGACAAGAGTGGCCCGTAGGAACGAAAGACCAATATAAATGGAATTTGTAAGACCAATTTTACAGCGACCCCATAGAGAAGTAGCGAATGAGCTTTGCGATTTTTGAAATAGGGCTTGAATCATAGGGGACAAGACGGTATAGAGTCCTAAAACAACCGTCTGTAACATTGCTACGATGAAGAGGCCCAAAGCCAGGCTATCTGGTTGACCATAGAAAACGGTATAGAGGGGTCTTGCAACTGCTACGGCCCCAATAGTGGCTGGAAGCAAGAAAGCTACTAGCATGGTCAAGTTATCCTGAACGAGCTTCCCAGCCGCTTTTAGGTCGCCCTTAACATAATTCTCTGTTAAGAGCGGAATCCCGACTCCACCGATCGATGTCGCTACCGCAATCAAAATCATGGTAATTTTATTCGGATTGGCAGAGAAATAGCTAAACATGACCAGAAGCTGCTTCTGACTATAATCTGTGAACCAAGACATAACATTAATAAAGGTCATCTGGTCCACAATTTGGAAGAGCTGGATGGCTGAACCAGTGATGATAAAGGGAATGGCTTCCCGAATCGTATCAATCAAGAGGGCCCGAGTATCAATCCCCTCACTATCCTCCTGCTTTTTCAAAAATAGAAGAGAAGGCCTGTTTTCCCAAGGTAATAAAAGAGAACGAGAAGGCTCGCTAGCATACCGATGAAGGCCGCAAAAGTCGATTGTGTAACGGCCCGTACATAATCTCCTGAGCCAATTTTCATGATGAAGAAAGTCGTGAGCAACATCCAGATGACTCGGATGACTTGCTCTGCGATCTGGCTAATGGCGTAAGGTTTCATGTTATTGAAACCTTGGAAAAAGCCTCGGATGACACTCATGGAAGGAAAGATCAAGACAGCCCAAGAAAGGCTCTGCATGATCGGAACGAGCTCTTTGCCCCCACCTGAAAGACTGGCAAAGACAGGGGACAAGAGATACATCAAAAATAGCAAAGCCAAGGCCTAGAACTCCCATGAATTTTTAAGAAACTACGAATCAAGGCAAAACTATGATCCGCTTGATCCCGTGTATTGTACTTGGCTACTTGTAGCGACGGCTACAGGCACCCCGGCTGTCGAAATCAAGAGAAACCAAGCGTAAATATTGTAACCCATGGTGAAGAGACCGTTGGCTTGTGGCCCATATTTTCCCATCCAAAATATACCAAGGAATAATGTAAGCTGCTCCGAGCAAACGGCTGATAAAATTGCTGGCTGTCATCCAGGCAGTCCCGCGTAGCATCTGGGCTTGCTGGTCATTTTGTTCGTGACTCATAAACGTCCTCTTTCGTTTCTTCTTCTCTTCATTATAAACTTTTCCTTTACACTTGTAAAATTCATACTTTCGGTTTACAATAGGAAGTATGATAAAGATTGAAAACTATATTAGATATTTTAAAGAAAGATGGTCTCTTCCGTGAGATCATCGACCAAGGACATTACCACTACAACTACAGCGATATTATTTTTTTGATAGCATTAGTTATGATAGCCGAACAACCAAAGAAAATACTCTATTTTTGCCAAAGGAGCCGCCTTTAAAAAGAATATCTGTTTTCAGCTGTCTCACAAGGGCTTGGTTGGTATGTAGCGGAGCAGGATTATGAAGTTGGTATTCCTGTTATCCTTGTTAACAATATCAAGAAAGCCATGAGTTTGATTGCCATGGAATTTTTATGGTAATCCTCAAAAATAAACTCAAAATTCTTGCTTTCACAGGAACTAAAGGAAAAAACAACAGCGGCTTATTTTGCTTATCATATCTTGTCCCAACGCTACCCAACAGCCCTCTTGTCAACAATGAATACAACTTTAGATGGTAAGAATTTCTTTAAATCTTCCTTCTCAACACCTGAAAATATTGATCTCTTTGATATGATGTCTCAAGCGGTTAATAATGGTAGAACCCATCTAGTAATGGAAGTTTCCAGCCAAGCCTATCTGGTAAATCGAGTGTATGGTTTAACTTTCGACGTGGGAGTTTTTCTCAACATTACACCAGACCATATCGGGCCGATCGAGCATCCAAGCTTTGAAGACTACTTCTACCATAAGCGTCTCCTGATGGAAAATAGCCGTGCTGTTGTCGTCAATAGTGATATGGATCATTTTGAGATTCTTGCGGAGCAGGTCGCTGAGCAAGACCATGACTTCTACGGTAGTCAATCGAGTAACCAAATCGAGAACTCCAAAGCCTTTAGCTTTTCTGTCACTGGCAAGTTAGCAGGGGATTATGATACCCAGCTCATCGGTCGCTTCAACCAAGAAAATGCTGTGGCTGCAGGTTTAGCCTGCCTTCGTCTAGGAGCGAGTCTCGAGGACATCAAAAAGGGGATTGCCAAAACGCGTGTTCCTGGTCGGATGGAAGTATTGACTCAAAAGAATGGCGCAAAAAGTTTTCATTGACTATGCCCATAATGGAGATAGCTTGAAAAAACTGCTCTCTGTTGTTGAAACCCATCAGACAGGGACGATTTCACTGGTCCTTGGATCAACTGGGAATAAAGGAGAAAGCCGCCGTAAGGACTTTGGCTTGCTCTTAGAAGACCATCCTGAGATCAAGTCTTCCTCACAGCGGATGACCCCAACTATGAAGATCCTTTAGCTATCGCTGAAGAGATTAGTAGTTTCATCACGCGCCCTGTCGAGAAAAATAGCAGATCGCGAGCAAGCCATTCAACTGGCTATGGCAACTACCAGCAAGCCTGAAGATGCTGTTATTATTGCTGGAAAAGGAGCTGACTGCTACCAAATCGTCAATGGCGTAAAAGAAGAGTATCCTGGGGATGCGGCTGTTGCTGAACGTTATCTCTAATCAAACGACATAAGGCTAGGAAAATTTTCCTAGCCTTTTCTAGTGTTTCATAAAATATCAGTCTTTCCTTGTCCAAGTCCACTGCTAATTCATATTTGCCTTCATCATTTTTTCGGATATAGCCTAAGACTTCTAAACTATCGACAAAGATGTCTCTGCGCTTTTGCTGGACTTGATCTTTTTTGAGGAACTTGAGCAAAAAGGTTGTCATATACTTGAGGGCATATTCAGGATTGACGTCTCCCTAAGATGGCATAGAGTTTCTCTTGCTCCTCCGTCAATGGATATTGGTGAGCTACCTTGTAGAAGTAATTGGAAAGAGTCTGTGCCTTTCGCTCAAAGTCCGTCTCTTCTATGAGAATCGCTGTATTGGTCGTGTTGCGGAGTTCCGTTTGGAAGACCTTGGATTTCATTCCTGATAAAGTTCACTCTCCTCTCGGACAAAGATCTCTTGATCCAAGTCGACTGGATCAGCTGACTCCAAGAAGGCAGGCTGAGGGTGTAGCGTTTATTTTCTCGAAGGATGAAGCCCGCTTTGATGTATTCCTCCATCAGCTTGTCCACTGGCTGATCTGGAAATTGGGCCTTGATTTGTCGCAGGATCACATCATCCTGCTGATCCAGATAGTTAATCAAGTCCTTAAAAAAAGGCTGACGTGTCAAACGCGTGGGATTAATGATTGTAATCATCCATATACCTTTCTTTAAACTGTAGCTGTGGTGATTGGGCTAACTGACTCGGGTTGGTCCCGGGCTGATCTAAAGGAACCGCTAGACCAAGCTCTCTGTAATAATCTTCCCAAAAATCGACTAATTTCCTGCTTCTCATCTCCCAAACTTTCATGGGAATGGTTTCAAAAAAATAGGAAGTAGTTCAGCGATGAAACTGGGAACAATAGATAACCATCTCCATCTGGGTAAAAAGGAAGCATTGTAGGGAGCACCTAAAAGGTTTTCTGCTCGCTTTTTTTGACTTCATTTGTCATCAATCTTCGCATAGCGATAGAGGTCATATACTTTCTCAGTTTCAAAGAAATCTTCAGGGGACTGGGCCAGGACGCCACCTTCCACCGTGGCATGATAGACCTTCCCGTCTAAAAAGATGGCCACATGGCTATAGTTTCCAGTTGATGCCTGGATGGCCTCCCCCATTTCTGTATAGTCCTCACAAAAAAATCAAATCGCCAGATTTCTAACATGGTCTCCTCCTAGCAAAAAGGAGTCGAAACTCCTTTTTTTAACAATGAGCTTCCCCATCTATGATTAAGCATTAAAGCTTTCAGTCAATTGTGGTACCACTTGTTTCTTACGAGAAACAGCACCTGGAAGGAAAGCGTGGTTGTTTTCAAGTTTGAAGTTAAAGGCTGCTTCTACCTTATCCATGTTTGCATCCAAGAGCCAAAAATTTCTGAGTTTAGAGTTGACGATATCTGTAATCATCAAGACAAAGTCAGAGTATCCGTTAGCTGCATTTGCGGCTTGGATAGCTGCTTCGATTTCAGCTTGGCGTTCCAAATACTTCAGCGATATCAACTGTATTGACTTGAGCCACACGGACATTGTTTCCGTTGAGTTCAAAGGTCTTAGCATCGATGTCGATCAATTCTTCTGCAGATTTGCTTGCCAAAGTGGTACCAGCTTTCAACATAGCCAAACCATATTCTTCCAAGTTCACACCAGCCAATTCAGCCAATTCAGGCGCAATGACTTTATCAGATGGGTGAGTGGTTGGGGATTTCAACAAAAGAGTATCTGAAATCAAACCTGAAAGCATCAAACCTGCAATTTCTTTTGGCACTGCTACACCATGCTCTTTTGAACATGCGGTAAACAATAGAAGATGCTGATCCAACTGGTTCCAAACGCATGTAAAGTGGGCTTGCAGTTTCAAAGTTAGCCACACGGTGGTGATCGACAACACCGTAAACTTCGACTTCAGCGATATCTGAAACAGATTGTTGGAATTCATTGTGGTCTGTTAAGATGACTTGCTCTGCACCTTCTGCTTTAGCAGAAGTGATCACGCGTGGCGCTTCCACACCAAAATAATCCAATACAAAGGCTGTTTCTTCATTTGGAGTTCCAAGAGCCACTGCTTCTGTATCCAAACCATAGGCTTCTTTTACAAGATAAGCAAAAGGCTACAGATGATCCAATAGCATCTGAATCAGGGATTTTGGTGACCAAAAAAACAAGAATTTTTGACATGTTTCTACCTCTTTCATTTTCATTTATAGATTCACTCTATTTTTAGCACGTTTTTCCGTTTAAAGAAAGGGAATAGTTGTTCATTTCATCAGAAAAGACAGCTGGAAGAACCAACTGTCTCGATTTATTTATCCTTTAACCCGTTTCAAGTAATCTTGGTAACTTTCAGTTTCCATCAAGTCCTTAGCATTTTGGACCCGTTCTTTTGTCGGTGGTTTCACACCCTCCAACTTGTACGGAATGCCCAATTCACGCCACTTAAACTCACCCATGGTATGGTAGGGCAGAATTTCAAATTTATCAACATTTTTAAGGGTTTTGACAAATTTACCAAGTTCGATCAAATCATCATCCCGGTCTGTCAAACCTGGCACCAAGACATGGCGAATCCAAACTGGTTTTGCCAATATCAGATAAATACTTGGCACAGGCCAAAATATTCTTGTTGGTTTGACTGGTTACAAATCTGTGCCGTTCATCATTGATTTCCTTAATATCAAGGAGCACCAAGTCTGTCACGGCCATCAGTTTGTCAAATTTTTCCAGGTAACGAGGAGTATTACGGAAAGGCAGAGCACAAGTATCAAGCGTACAGTGAATGCCCAACTCTTGAGCTTTGGTGAAGAGGGCAATCAAGAAGTCTATCTGCAAGAGGGCTTCCCCGCCACTGACAGTGATCCCACCTTTTTGACCCCAAAAACCACGATAGCGGAGGGCTTCTTCCAATACATCATCTACTGTTCGTTCACGAGACTTGTTGGTTTCCATAGCCCAAGTATCCGGGTTATGGCAATACTGACACCGCATTTGACAGCCTTGAAGAAAAGACAATAAAAACGGATCCCTGGTCCATCTACAGCACCGAAGCTTTCTGTAGAGTGTACCATTCCTGTTACTTTTCCATAGTCAACTGTTTCATTTTCCATGTCTTGTCCTTCTCTCTTGAAAACGTTTCATGGTTTTATTATAACATGATTCCATCTATTATAAAGAGATTTGGTCTCTTTTTTGAAAAGAATCTGTTATTTTCAAAATTTTTTCTTGTCCTAGTACAGTTTCTATAATTGGAAGATCTGTCCTGTATTCTAGCAGAAAAAGGAGGTTGGAACAAAGATATCCAACCTCACTATTATCTTGCTCAAAACATTATCAACCTGTTTCAAGAACCTTTTTATCCAGGAACTGGTTCATTCATTGCAGGATCAGCTAAATAAAGATTTTTTAACCCAGTACCAATTCATCACTAACCAAGGTTTCGCCACTGTTCTTTTGGAAGAGGTGCATCAAATCTTCAACCGTTAGGTTTTTCTTTTCTTCCCCTTTGACGTCGACAACGATCTTCCCTTGGTAGAGCATGATCAAGCGGTTGCCATATTCAATAGCATGGTTCATATCGTGTGTAATCATCAAGGTTGTCAAATCATGACTTTCCACGATCTTTTGGGTCAATTCCATGACCATTTCACTAGTCTTAGGATCGAGCGCTGCGGTGTGTTCATCCAGAAGCAAGAGTTTTGGTTTGACCAAGGCTGCCATGACCAAGGTCAAAGCTTGACGTTGTCCACCAGATAAATATTGAGTATCCACTTTGAGACGGTTCTCTAAACCAATATTTAATTCCTTCAAGGCTTCACGGAATCGTTCACGATCTTTCTCCCGAACTCCCCAGCTCAAACCACGAGATTTACCCCGACGTTGGGCAATGGCCATATTTTTCTTCAATGGTCAAACGAGAAGCTGTCCCCATCTTAGGATCTTGGAAGACACGCGCAATATCTTTCGCACGCTTACGAACACTCGTATTTTTGATGGAGTTACCTTCTAGCAAGATATCCCCTTCATCCACAACTAGATTTCCTGCCAAGATGTTCATCAAGGTTGATTTCCCAGCTCCATTTCCACCGATGACCGAAATGAAAGTCCCCTTCTTCTACTTGGAGATCAAGCCTTTTGAGGACATGGTTTTCATTGACTGTGCCTGCTTCAAATGTCTTATGAATACCTTCAATTGATAATAATGTTGCCATACTTTTCTCCTACTTATTTCCTAACTTCAGTCCGCGAACACGAAGACGTTTTTGCGCCTCAGGAGCGAACAAGACAATCGCGAGCAAGATCGCATTGAAGAGACGAACCATATTTTGATCGAGATTTGGGATCTCATAAATATTTAAGATAATCAAACGGTAAACAATGGCTCCAACCCCGATGGAAAGCAAGCGCCAACCAATGGTCAATTCGTGGATCAAAACTTCAGCGATAATCACAGCACTCAAGCCGACTACGATCGTCCCTGTACCAGAAGTCACATCTGAGAAACCATCATTTTGTGCAAACATGGCTCCACAAAGGGCAATCAAACCATTGGAAATCATGTAGCCCAACATCTTCATGTTATCTACATTGACCCCATTGGCCTCACTCATTGGAATGTTATCACCAGTCGAGCGCAAAACCAAGCCAAGTTGCGTCTTCATTAAGAGAGTTAACAAGATACAGACGATGATCAAGCAAGAAATGCTAATCAAAAAGACAGCTTCTTCATTAGAAAGACCTAATTTCATCACACTCTTGAAAATGGTACTAGAATCTCCGATAGAAAGGTTAGGAACCCCTCCCATGATTTTGATATTGATAGAGTAGAGACCGGTCAAAGTGACAATCCCTGTCAAGAGGGCTGGAATTTTCATTTTTGTATGGAGAATTCCAGAGACCAATCCTGCGATCATCCCTGCTAGAAAAGCCAATAAGGTCGCCAACCAAGGATTTCTTCCAGCTTGAATTTGGGAGGCTACAACTGCTGCCCCAAGTGGAAAGGCTCCTTCTGCCGTCATGTCGGCAATATCTAAAATTCGAAATGTTAAGTAAACACCGATCGCCATGATCGACCACAATAAACCTTCTGATAAACTTGATAAAACGAAATTCATCTCAAACCTCCTATTTTTCTACCTTCAACGAGCTAATATCAATTCCAAGCTCTTTAGCCATCTCTTTATTGGTATGCAATTCTAATTTTTCAGGTGTTTCAACTGCGACTTTCCCAGGTTTCTCACCCTTCATGATGCGAATGGCCATCCGAGCAGCTTGTCTTCCCAATTCCTCATAATCAGTACCAAAGTTGTACAAGCCGCCAGTAGCCACCATTTCAGCAGATCCACCAAAAACGGGTACCTTATGACTGATGGATACCTGTTTGACAGTGTCTATTGTAGAAGAAATGATGTTATCCGTCGGAACAAAGACGATATCTGCTTCTGACATGATACTGTCTGCTGCAGCTTTCACATTGTTACTATCGATGATGGTTTTTTCAACCACTTGATAGCCTTTAGCCTCTAAAATCTTCTTCGCATTGTCTTTTTGGACGACGGAGTTAGGCTCACTTTGCGTATAGAGGATCCCAACTGTTTCGCCGTTGGAAGCACTTGCTTAATCATGTCTACCTGTGTAGAGATCGCATCTTCTGACTGGTCACTTGTCCCCGTGATATTGCCACCAGGTTCCTTTCAAGTTTTTCACCAATTTCGCTGCCAATGGGATCGGTCACAGCTGAGAAGACAACCGGCGTTGTTTTAGTCGTATTAGCCAAACTTTGAGCCGAAGGGGTTGCAATCGCAAAGACTAGATCACTTTTCTCCGCCAATTGTTTGGAAATGTTTTTCAGATTTCGTTGCTCTCCTTGAGCATTTTGGAAATCAATCTGGATATTTTTCCCATCCATATATCCCTCTTTCTTCAACTCATCGATAAAGCCTTTCCGTGTCGCATCGAGTGACTTATGGGTGATGTACTGGGAAATCCCAATCCGAAAGACATTGTCTTTTTTTGCATCCTTCAGATGGTGTAAGGTCACCAATGATGTTAACAAAAGGCCTACGACCAAAACTGGTGCCAGTAATTTTTTGACTACTTTCATTTAAAACTCCTTTTCTGCAAATAAATAAAAAATCCGCTTAGATCATTCTCTAAACGGATGCTTGAAATTCTCCAACAAGTTACAAAACCTCGGTCCATTTAGATACTAGCTCTATGGACCATCATCAAAAATCTTAGCCACATAGATACAAACAAATTGCTTGGGTTGTTTGCATCCATGAGATCATGTCTACAAACACTATCTAAAGTAGCTAAAGTAAAATTTTTGAGTTGAAATGGCTTGTTGCTTCATGTTTATTTTCTGCTTTCTTTATTTATGGGTATTATCTTACCTTAATTTTTTTGGGCTGTCAAGACTATTTCAGAAATTTTTAAAAATTTTTTTGAAAATTCAACTAGCTCTGACAAGAACAGAGGCTGGCACACAGTCCAAAGCCTCTAGTTTTCTAGTCTTCTTTTGATTTTGTTTCTTCATCTTCTTCGACGATTTCAGAAATTTCAACTTTTCACCTTGGTCACCCGACCATTTTTCACCTTTGTCATTTAGTCAAAGATCAAGTGTTTCTTTTTGACTATCGACTTCACAGCTGAGGCGTTCTTTCAAGGATGGAATCCGCCCAACTTCAGTCAAATAATACCCTGCAATAGTATCCACATCATCACTTTCCAACTCAACGCCAAAGTATTCATTAAAGTCGTTTAGTGACATAGCTCCTTGCACGACATAAGTATTATCCCCAATTTCAAAAACATCAATTTCAGCTTTGTCAGTCTCATCGTCAATTTCACCGACGATTTCTTCCAACAAGTCTTCGAGGGTAACCAATCCAGACATCCCACCGTATTCATCGAGCAGAATGGCCATTTGATTTTGCGTATTACGCAATTCCTTCAAAAGATCATCCACAAAAATGGTTTCTGGAACAAACAAAGGTTCTTGTAAAATCTTTCTTAAGACAATATTATCAAAGCCATTGATAAATCCTTCATTCAAGAGTCGTTTGGTATGGATAAGTCCCGATGACATTGTCCTTGTCATCATCATAGACAGGAATCCGTGAAAAGTTTTGCTTAAGGATACTTTCAATGATTTCTTTGGTATCATCATTGATATCAACCATGAAGGCATCTGTCCGTGGGACCATGACTTCACGCGCTACCATTTCATCTAATGAAAAGATCCCTTGGAGCATCTCAATCTCGTCCGCATCTAGTGTTGCTTCACTATTGGTCAGCATATACTCGATTTCATCCCGCGTCATCTTTTCATCCGGATCATCGAATTCCATTGGCGTGATACGGCTCAAAAGGTTGGTCGATGCTGAAAGCAACCAAACAAAGGGGCTGACAATTTTTCCTAATAGAATCACAATCGGAGCTGTTCGAACAGCCAACTCATCTTTCAAGTTCATAGCGATTCGTTTCGGATAGAGTTCGCCAAACACGATCGAAATATAAGTCAAAAATGCTAGAGATAAAAAGCTTCCAGTTGCCAGAGCCGTTTTGGTATTGCCCATCCATCCAGCAATGACATGTCCAAGGCTATCCGCAAGACTCGCCCCAGATAAGATGGTAATCAAGGTGATCCCCACCTGAATAGTGGATAAGAAATGGTTGGGCTGTTCCAAAACGCTAAGAAGACGAATATATTTTTTATCCCCTTCTTCAGCTTTTTGCTCTACACGAGAACGATTCAACGATACCATTGACATTTCAGTCGCCGAGAAAAAGGCATTCAACAATGTCAAAACAATCAATAAAATAAATTCCAGTAAAATTTCCTGACTGCCAGGGTCTTCCATGGATAATTTCCTCCAGTATATAATATTGTATATTATACCACAAAATAGGAGAGCCTGCATTCTTATATTCATTTTCTTTTTTTACCATCAAAAAATCAGGAACAGGTCCTGATTTTTTAATGTGGATAAATTGTTTTTTCACACAAAATAACTTAAGTGAGGCTTAAAACGATATATACTATTAGTGTCATTCTAACCCACACTGAAACTTTCCGCCGTGAGAAAAGTGAGGCTGGGACAAAAGTCCTAGCCTCTCAATTGTTTTTGGATTGTCGAGCAAGACGCAGTGGTTGAGTGGGCTCTACTACGCTGATTTCATCAGCTTTTACAGCCCTACTCAACTGTGCGGAGGTGGGACGACGAAATCGAATTCTAACGAATTACCGATTTTTGTCCCACTCTCACTCGGGAGTTTTGGGAGTAAAACAGTTTGGGAAACTGTTTTAGCCTGAACCTAAAAATTAAAAAGCGAAGGGGTCCAAAACAAATTGAACACGTGCTGCGGATCGTGATTTAGTCATGGAACTTCCTGGATTGCTGAAATCATCCACTGGAAAATTTCACCTGACGTCCGTACTCACCTAAGGAAAGTTTCTAGGAAGACTTTGTCTTTAGTATTATGCACTGGTGAAATCATAAAAGAAGGCATTGAGTTTTTCAACCAGCTCAAGTGAGGATAGGCTACTTGTACAGATAAAGGGTTTTTTCTTTAATTCTGGCATCATAAAATTAGCTACCACAACGTCTGCATCCGAAGCTTCAATATCTTTCACTGTCAGATTGTATTTGATCATCTGTGAAAATTCGAAGTTATCTGTACAATAGAAATTAAGGAAATCAATCATAGATTTGGCATGGTGATCGTCAAAACGACTAATGATCAAGACCTTAATTGATTTCCGACGACGCAATAACTGCGGTAAGAGACGCTCCCAGTGGGTGTAGACCGTATAAATCATATGCTTGAGGATCTCCTCATTCAAATCATGCTTCATGGTCTTCATATAAGTAATCAAATGATTCTTCAAATCATCATAGAAAGCTGGGAAAAATGCTCATAAAAGTCTTCGTTTGTATTGGTCTTTAATATCAAATAAGAGAAATTCAGAGAATAATTCCTTACGACCTAAGTGAGACGTATTATGGACGTGCATCAACATCTCATCTAAATTTTTCAATTTCTAAATCATAGGTATAACAAAGATCCTTAAACATATCTTTGATAAAGGTAGTGGAATTTTTAGCATATTCATCTGTCTTAGAAGCTTCAATCAAACTTTCTGGACTAAAATAGAAATTCTCTTGAATAAAGATAATGAAGAATTGCTCCAGTACTTTTTTTCATTTAACTCCACCCCTAGTTGCAAGCTAAAATAGCGCAACATCTCCTCGACATTCTCCACTCCTTGATACAACTCCTTATATTCATCAAAGGTGGTTGGCATATCGATAAAATAGCCTTGCTTGATCCGAGATAGATATACTGTCAAGAGCACTTTATAAGACTTGATAACAGAGAAGGTCAGCGGATAACCATAGAGCTTGAAGAAAAAAGTGATTAAGTCCGTCACGGCATTCTCTTTGAATTCTGGGAAAGGCCACTCCATGTAGTAATAACGTTCCGCAAAATATTGAGCATAAAAGAAACGAACATCCGTTTCATCTCCAATGAGTTTCAAGGGGTTAAGATTTATCTTAACATTGTATTTCGTTTGCAACTTTTGATTAATGGTCCGAATTAAGCGATAAAAAGATTGATAGCTGAGATTAAACTTCTTACAAATAAATTCATTGGACACATCCTTATGAAAAAATAAATATTCGATCAATGCAAATGCTTGCGATTCTTTATAAAAGTGATGATAAACTACTTCTAGTCCAATAGAATCCTCGTAAGCGATTTTAATTCCGTTAGTGGAAGATTCAATCAAAAATTCATCAAAGGTACTACGAAGATTAGATAAGTCTTCTTTTAAAGAACGTTCTGTACAGTCTAGTCGGGTTGCCAATTCTTTTAAGTGGAACCATCTTTTTTCTTTAATCAAGATTTCCAATAATTGTAATTGGCGTCTTTGTTTTTTCGATAAGAGGAGTCTCATCTTTTTCAACCTTTCTTCATATTTTCTTTCAGAATCATCTTTATTTTAACATATTTAATAGAAGTTGTTGATTATTTTTCTGCAACATTTCAAAAAATAGATAAAAAAACTCTAAAGACCCAATTGGGCAATAGAGTCTAAGATTTGTTAATAATTCCGAATTCTTCTTTCTTCTTCTGCTCTTGGGCCGCACGATGGTTATCATATAAATTCACCAAGAATTTCACAATTTCTTTCCCAATTGAATAGACTGGGATGGCGACTACCATACCAATAATTCCGTAGATATTACTAGAAAGCAATAAGAGGACCATAATGGTAATCGGGTGAACCTTCATCACGCCTCCAACAATGCGAGGATAAAGAATATTTCCATCGATCTGCTGAATGATCAACATATAGATGACCGCTTTAATCATCATGTCCATATCTGTGAAGGCATAGGTGATGATCATCGGAATCAAACCAATGGTCGGTCCCTACATAAGGGATGAGATTGGCAAGTCCAGAAAAGATAGCAAAAACCAAAGCATACTTCAAGCCAATAAAACTATAGCCGATATAAGCTAGTGTTCCAATGATCAAAGCATCGATCGAAATACCACTAATGTAGCGGGAGACCGTTTCATTCAAACTAACCAAGAGGCTTGAAATGTGGAGTTTGTCATTACGTAAAATGGTTCGCTCTAACATCGGCAATAACTTCTTCCCATCGACCAAGAAATAAACCAGGAAGATCGGTGTCATGATTAAAATAAAAACCGTATTGACAATAGTGTTAACTACACTTCCCAAACTGTTTGTGACACTATTTAAGAGATTTTGAAGGATATCCATATAAGAGAGATTCAATTGTTGAATCGTTGATTGGATATTAATATTTTGAAACAAAGGATTGGTCGATAGTTTTCGAACCAAACTTTGGACTTCCCAATACAATCCTTGGGTCGAATTGATCAAGCTGGTTAACTGATTAATCAAGATTGGGAGCAGATAAAAGATCCCTAAGCCAATGATACCAAACAAAGAGTACCAAGGTAATCAAAATTCCCAAACACACGCTTGATTTTTAAGTGTTTTTCCAACAATTCAACAACCGGATTGGTAATATAGTATAAAAAGCCTGCAATTAAAAATGGTAAGAGGATGGTATTCAGAACAGATACAAATGGCGAAATCAAAGTCCCCATTGATTTCCAAATATAGAAAATCACCGTCAATAATAAAATCTCACATGTCCAGAATAACAATTTACTATTTCGAAACATTCCCTACCTCCTGTTTTCTATTCTACCATATTTTATGATAGAATAGAGGAGATTTTAATCAAAAGGATGAAGTTATGAATAATTTGATTGAACTACAAGACGTCAATTTGATCCGCAATGGAAAATCTCTTTTAAAAGAGATTAACTGGCAAGTGAAAGAAAATGAATGCTGGGCCATTTTAGGCCTAAATGGGGCAGGAAAATCGACTCTCCTCAAACTTCTCATGTCTGAATATTGGGCTAGTTCTGGCCAGGTAACTGTTCTTGGAACCCGCTTTGGAGAAGGGGGCATTCCTGAGTTGCGTAAGCGTATTGGGATCGTTAGCTCCTTTATTTCAGAAAGACTGCCAGAGCATCTTTTGACAGAACAAATTGTCCTAACTGGTCAATACAAGAGTAGTATTTTATATGCTGCGTACGGGGAGGAAGAACTGAACTGGGCACGCGATATGCTAACTTCAATTGGAGCTAGCTCTTTGATCGGTCGCAAATACCGTGAGCTCTCTCAGGGAGAAAAGCAGACCGTCCTCATTGCACGAAGCCTCATGGACCAGCCAGATCTGATCATTTTCGACGAAGCTTCAAGTGGATTGGATCTCTTTGCCAGAGAAAAACTACTCCGTCAGATCCATCATATCAAACAACTGGATCACGCGCCAACCATGATCTACGTCACCCACCATGCAGAGGAAATTACAAAAGACATGACCCATGTTCTCCTACTCAAACATGGCCAAGTTGTCGAACAAGGGCCGAAGGAAAACATCCTAACCCCTCATGTCCTTAGCCAGTTTTATCAAGCACCAGTATCCCTTATCGATCTTGGAGATGAGCGACTTTTTGTTAAACCAGACATCAAACACTCCGAACAAAGTGAATAAACCAAAAGAGAGTGGGACAGAAATCGGTCATTCGTTAGAATTCGATTTCGTCGTCCCACCTCCGCACAGTTGAGTAGGGCTGTAAAAGCTGATGAAATCAGCGTAGTAGAGCCCACTCAACCACTGTGTCTTGCTCGACAATCCAAAGACAATTGAGAGGCTAGGACTTTTTGTCCTAGCCTCTTTACTATCGATTCCGTGCATACTCGAGTCATATCATATGGAAGAGTATTGGCACTTTCTCTTAAAGAATAACTTTCTAATTCATTGACATTTTGGCGCATGCGACGCGCTTGCTTAGCGGTAATCAGGTGTTGCGCTTCGTATTCAAAAATAATCTTGCGCTCTAAATAATAGCCTCGCAACATTTCATCAATATTGTTCGGTTTCACCCGGTTAATAACCCGCTCCACAAAGGCTCCACTCGTAATAATGGCCGTTTCTCGCAGACGAGATTCTTGCAGGTAAGAGATTAGACTGCTCTGATAAACACCCTTGAGGTCTTCCAAACTTTCGATGATCATCTCAGTATTGGCCAAATAAAGGGCCGCAATCTGGTCATAATCAATGGCTTCTAACTTCCTATCCTCTCTTGTCCACCAAGTTTGCAAGCCAGAACCTAATGTTAAGATCTCATGGACCAGCAAACGCAAGAGGCGGAAGGAAACCAAGAGGTAATAGGTTAGGCGAGAGGAGAGATTGCGATTGACACCTTGTTCCATATTGTGAAGATAGCGTTGGTAGACGCGGTAGCCACGTTCTCGAATCTTTCCTTCTTCATAAGCCTGTTCCAAACCGTCACTTTCAATACTCAAAATCAAGAGCTTCAACTGCTCCCAGTCCTTTTGGATGAGCTTGTTTTCCTGACTTAAAATCAAATTTTCGATCCGACCATGGTAGTTATCAATCGCTGCATACAGAGGTCCCTTATGCTTACTATTCTTTAGGTCTGCTTCTAATTCCATGACAACATCATTCAAAATCGCGATCTGCATCAGGTAATCATTGGTTTCTTCCTTGTCTTCTGACAATTTTGGAAGGACCAGCAATCCTGTAATAAAACTAAGAAGGGTAACTCCTGCCACTAAAAAGAGCAAGATAGGATATTCTTTTTCGATCTTGGTTGGGATCAAAAGAATCGTCGCAATCGAAACCGTTCCTTTCACACCGGAAAAGGTCAGCAATAAGGCATCTTTTAGATAATTTCGAACCGACTTTTTGAGACGAAGGGTTCCGAAACCAGTAAAAGAGATAAACCATGACAAAGCGAATCAAAAAAATAACAAAGCTGTCAACACAAAAGACCGAAAGAAGCAAGAGAAGATTATTATAAATCGAGCTACTTAGGATGGGCTTAGAAATCATTTCCAATTCCATTCCCAAGATCACAAAGACAGATCCATTTAAGATAAAGTTGACCGTATTCCAGACAGTATGACTGACGGTATCTACCCTGAGCTTCAAAAGGGTAATATGCTTAAAAACGACTGGCCTTGAGGATCCCAGAGACAACCACAGCGATAATCCCGGATACATGAAGTTCCTCAGCTAAGAAAAAAAGTCAACAGAGGAAGACTGATCTCTAATATCAATTCACTGGCAATATCACTGGCACGAACACTCAAGAGTAACTTTTGCAGCCATCGATTCACAAAAGGCTGTCAAGATTCCCACTATAAATCCTCCAATAATGGAGAAACCTAAGGAAAGGCCTGCTTTTCCCAGGGAGAAACTCCCTGGTTGCAAGGGCCGTCAAGGCCACTCGAAAAGGCAATCAAACCAGAGGCGTCATTTAGCAAGCCTTCCCCTTTTAAGATATTCGAAACCCGCTTTGGAAAGGTAAAGCGCTCTGACAGAGAAGCAAAAGCTACTAAATCCGTCGGTCCTAGAGCCGCACCCACTGCCATACAAGCTGCTAAAGGAAGGCTCAGCCACAAGGAATGGGCAGCCCAACCCAGACTAATCGTTGAGATAAAAATCACTGGGAAAATCAAATAGAGAATGATGCGCCAGTGCTTTAAGACAGAAGTAATATCTGCTTCTTCTGCCTCCCGAAATAAAAAGAGGACCAATGACCAATGCCAGAAATAGCTCGGTATCCAGATGAAAATTTTTTTCTGGAATAAAGAGAGCCCAACCAATCCCCAATAAGATTTGGAGCAAGGGTAGGGGAAGACTCGGCACAAGCTTATTGGTGGCATTTGAGGCGATCAAAATCATCGAAAAGATCACTGCATAAAGGAGTAGTTCCATGGCACTCCCTCCCTAGCGTTCTTGGCAGCAGGTCTCAAATTGCTGTTTCAACTCCGCAATCTTTTGCTCTGTCTTACTTACGTCCTTGTGCTCAATCTTCTTTTGGCAGCGTTCCATCTCAAGCGAAACCAATTTCTTTTTTATTTTGAGCATCTTTTTGGTCATATGGGCTTCATCATAAAAAAACCTGTTTCTCGCTCGTGGATGGTCGATTCGACAAAATCATGTCTCATTCCTTCAATTTTGTTCTTTAAATATTCTTTATCCATGACGGTAGCTTTCTAATTTTTCGATCATAACCAAAAACGGCGGCTGATTCACTTGATTCAGAGTCCGGTAGATGGTCGCTGTATATTCCTTTTGTGGGAGCTGGCTAACAAAATCCAGCACTGCATCGCGCTCGATATCTCCTCCCTTCATGACCATAATAGATCATCATAGCCATTCGCCCACCTTTTTGTAGGCGAGTACAAATTTTCTCCATCGCTTCAATCGTGGTCGCTGGAAGGGTGATGACTGATTTATCCGCAGATGGTAGATAGCCCAGATTAAAATAGCTGCTTTGAGGGTCTCCACATATTGGTCCACATGCTGGTGGCCATCCAAGATCAATTGGACATGTTGAAGCCCCAACTTCTCCAATTTTTCTTGAGTGTTTGCAAGCGCCTGCTCTTGTACATCAAAGGCATAGACCTGACCGGCTAATTTGGCTAAAAAAACCGTATCATGCCCATTTCCCATGGTCGCATCCACCACCACATCTTCTTTGGTGATCACTTCTGCTAAAAATTGATGGGCCATTTCAAGTGGTCGTAACATCCACACTCTCCTTTTCTTCTAGCTTACATCCTTGGGTACTTCCACGGCGACGCATTTCGGTTTCAATGGCATTTAAAACTTCCCATTTATTGAGACTCCACATGGGACCAATTAGCATCTCACGAGGCGCATCCCCTGTAATCCGATGAATCACAATATGTTTAGGGATGATCTCAAGTTGGTCACAGATAACCTTGACATATTCCTCTTGGCTCATGAGTTGGAGGCGCCCTTCATGGTAGTCCCGTTGCATGCGTGTATTGGTCATCAAATGCAAGAGGTGCAACTGATCCTATCAATCTCATTGTCCGTCACACAACGACGAACATTTTTCCACCATCATCTCGTGGGTTTCCCCAGGAAGGCCATTGATCAAATGGGAGACGATCTCAGCCTTAGGCACTTGTTTTTCGAATGCGCTTCACTGTATCGAGATAGAGATCATAACTATGAGCCCGATTGATTAATTCTGAAGTCGCTTCATAGGTCGTCTGAAGACCCTAACTCAATCGTCACATGCATGCGTTCAGTCAGCTCTGCTAAGTAGGCCAAGGTATCATCTGGTAAACAGTCCGGACGCGTACCAATGTTGATTCCTACAACCCCTGGCTCATTGATAGCCTGCTCATAACGCTCTCGAATGACCTCAACCTTATCGTGCGTATTGGTAAAATTTTGAAAATAAACCAAGTATTTCTTCACATCTGGCCATTTCCGATGCATAAAATCAATTTCTTTGTAAAATTGTTCCCGAATCGGAGCTTCTGGGAGCCACAATAGCATCTCCTGAACCTGAGACCGTACAAAAAGTACAGCCACCGTGGGCGACTGTTCCGTCTCGATTGGGACAATCAAAGCCAGCATCAATAGGGACTTTAAAAGTCTTTTCTCCAAATAAGGTTCGATAATAATCATTCAAGGTATTATAGGATTTCATATCCTTCATTATAGCAAAAAAAGAGTCGAACTCAAAACACGAGTCCAACTCCAATTGGTTCAGATGTTACTTTTGTTTTCCCGTAAATCGCCATTGAAAGCGCAGGCGATCATACAAAGGGTACTCAAACTGCAAGACAGCAAAGCCAAGGATCATACTACCAAGAACATCTGATGGGTAGTGAACACCTACATAAATGCGGGAGACCACGATGGTCACCATTCCCAGAACCAGCAAGCCTTGAAGACAATAGCGGGCTGCTTTATTTTTTACATGCTGGCCAACAATGATGATCAAGCTTCCCAACACCAGAGTCGACGCCAGTGAATGACCACTGGGAAAAGAAAAGCCTTTTTCCTCTACTAGATGAAGAAGGGCTGGTCTCGGTCTCTGGTAGATATTCTTTAGAAGCAGGACCAAAAGGCCGGTCAAAAACCAGATTGCTCCCAAGGAAGAGGGCCTCACTGTACCATTTCTTATAAGCAAAAGTAGCCAGAAGAAAACCCACCCAGATCACAATAACCTTAGTGTCCATGACATGGGTTACCTTGGTGAAGAAGGCTGTCAGTGTAGCAGGCAGATCTCCTCGAATAGCAGATTGAATCGCGCTATCAAAGCCCGTTAATTGTTGCGGGTAGAAACGAATCACATACCCGAGAATGACAAAAATGAGAAGGGCGAAGCTTGCCTTCGCCCAATGTTGTTGTTTATTTTTCATATCTTTTCAAAATCGGTTTGCAACAGAGTGTAGATCAGCCAAAATGCAATGGCCCAAATCACTCCTTCGATCAGGTTAAACGGTGCAACCATAGCGGCTAAATAGTGAACAAGCCCTAGTGTTTTCGAAATATCATAGTTCATAAAGCGAGCATACAAAGGGATTGCATAGACATAGTTCACCAATACCATCGTGATACTCAAGCTGATCGTTCCGACAATCGTAGCCAAGACAAATCGGCCATGGGTCCGTTCTTTATTCCAAATCCATGCAAAAGCAAGGACAAAAACCAGAACTCCAATGATATTGATAGGTAATCCGATCAAGGTTTCAAGCCCTTTATTATTAAGAGCTAATTTAAGAAGGGATCGGATCAAGGTCACCCAAACGGCGCTCTTGAAATCCAATAAGACCAAAGCCAATAAGATGGCAATGATACTTAAATCAATTTTGAAAAATCTATCAAGAAAGAAAATTGATAGAACATCAAAATAAAAGATAAAGCGGATAAAACAGCCACAAGGGTCAGTTTACGTGTATTTGTCATAACAGGTTCCTCCAATTTAATAAAAAATTAGAGAAGCTGGAAAGACGTCTACTCCATCATTCTACTCTAAACTATTTAAACAAAGCTTAAACTAGAAAAGAATCTAGTCACTTTAGCTGCTCTTCATTGAAAAAAATCCCGTCCGTAAATCTCTTTATCCAAACGATCCTTTCTCAATGCGCCAGCTCTAAACAGATCAGAATAGCCATCGGTCTATTCGTCTCTCGTCTTCTCCCATCCAGACTATACTGTCGGTTGTGGAGTCTCACCACATCAGCTTATGCTCGCGGACTTCTTTTAGAGTATGGAAATGGAGATTTTTCTTTTAGACGAGGCGACAAGCTGTAGGCATAACTTCTAGTTAGGCAAAGCTTGGCAACAAAGTATAAAAGGAGAGAGCATTTCCTAGTAAAAGTCACCGCCGGTCGGGAATTACACCCTGCCCTGAAGACCCTTTTTATGATAACAAAAAACTTGCCAAGGCAAGTTTTTGTAATGTCATAGATTACACCATTCGGATTTTTTTATTTTCTCGGGTTATTTGAGCTTATCTTGCTCATACCGGTGGGTTAACTCAAGTCCCTTGAATCCTTGCTGACGAAGCGCTTCGTAGACGATCATACAAACGGTATTAGAAACATTTAAACTTCGCACATGCTCGTCATTCATCGGAATGCGAATAACCTTTTTCTTCGTGCTGACGCATAAAGTCTTCCGGCAAGCCTTTATCTTCACGGCCAAATATAAAATAGTGGGACTTCCCATCCTGATAGGAAACATCTGAATAGGTCTGATTAGCAAACTTGGACACCAAGTGCACCTGCCCATCACTTGCTACCTCCATAAACTCTTCTAAGCTATCATAAAATCGAACATCCAGCTTATCCCAGTAATCGAGTCCAGCCCGCTTCATCTTGCGATCGTCAATCGGAAAAGCCATGGGGCGAATGATATGCAAAGGAGAATTGGTCGCCGCACAAGTCCGTGCAATATTTCCCGTATTTTGTGGAATCTGAGGTTGGAACAAGACAATGTGATTTTGAGCAGCTACCTCTTGATAGTCCAGTTCTTCAATATTCATACTCGATCTCTTTCTGATAAAAAAATAGCCACACTGCCCGGAGTCAAGCTCAGCAAACAGCGTGGTTACAGCTTCATTAACTTAACTCACAACAGGTTTGAGGTAAATCAACGAAGGTACTTTCTTAGTATAACACTTTTGAAGCTTCTGTCAATAGTTTTTTTAGATTTTTAAGAAACTTTTTCAGAGCCTTCAATCCGTTTTCATTCTCCTCTTTTTTTAACATTTTTCTACTTTTTCTCTGCTTCGTAAAATTCCCATAGAAAATCCTTAAAAAGATGAATTTTTTTCTTGAAAAATAGAGTATGATAGAAGCATACTCTGGAGGTAATCTATGAAAATTATTGTTGTTGGTGGAGGAAAAGTTGGAACAGCCCTTTGTCGTTCTCTCGTTGCTGAAAACCACGATGTTATTTTTAATTGAGAAAGACGAATCCGTTCTAAACCATATTACCAAACGATTTGACATCATTGGGATTCTAGGAAATGGAGCCAACTTTAAGATTTTGGAGCAGGCAGATGTTGAGAACTGCGACATCTTCATTTCCATGACCGAATACGATGAAGTCAATATGGTTTCTGCTGTTTTTGGCCAAAAATAGGGAGCCAAAGAAACCATTGTCCGGGTGCGGAATCCTGAATATTCTAATTCCTACTTTAAGGAAAAAAATATCCTAGGCTTCTCTCTGGTTGTCAATCCAGAATTGCTGACTGCTCGTTACATTGCCAATATTATTGATTTCCCAAATGCACTTTCTGTGGAGCATTTTGCAAATGGTCGTGTAGCCTTGATGGAATTCAAGATCAGACCAGATAGTAATCTCTGTGAAATGAGCCTGTCACAATTCCGCAAGAAATATGGAAATGTCATTGTGTGTGCTATCGAACGGGGCAATGAGCTCACGATTCCAAACGGAGACTTTGTTTTGCAGCCTCAAGACAAGATTTTCGTGACAGGAAATCGGATCGAGGTTGTTCTCTTCCACAACAATGTCCGCCCTCAAGTCATTAAGAGCATGATGCTGATTGGTGCCGGAAAAATTGCCTACTATCTGCTCAATATTCTCCAAGATGTGCGTCGCAAGATCGATCTCAAGGTCATCGAGGTCAATCGCAAACGAGCTGAATTCTTTAGCCAAGAATTCCCTGACCTCTATGTAGTCCATGGAGACGGTACAGCTAAGGATATTCTCTTAGAAGAAAGTGCCAAGAACTACGATGCTGTAGCTACTTTGACCGGAGTTGATGAGGAAAACATCATCACCTCCATGTTCCTGGATTCTATTGGTGTCAAAAAGAACATCACCAAGGTGAACCGAACCAGCCTTTTAGAGATTATTGGCGATCAGGATATGACCAGTATCGTCACTCCAAAACGCATTGCTGTGGATACCATCATGCACTTTATTCGTGGACGCTACAATGCACAATTCTCAAACTTAGAGGCGCTACACCATGTCGCAAATGGTCGAATCGAAACCTTGCAATTCCAAATCAAGGAAGATAATAAACTGACCCAAGGGTCGCTCTCCGAATTGAAATTGAAAAAAGGGGTTCTAATCGCTGCCATTATTCGAAATGGCAAGGCTATTTTCCCTAATGGAGATGATCATTTAATGGTGGGTGACCGAATCGTCGTAACCACCTTGATCCAAAATGTCAACAAGATTTACGATCTACTTGAGAGGTAAGCCAGATGAATAGAAGTATGATTCGTTACCTCTTGTCCAAACTCCTCTTAATCGAAGCTGGCCTCCTCCTGGTTCCTTTGACGGTAGCTACGATCTATCAGGAGCCTGCTAAGGTTTTTATCTCTATTGGAGCAACCATGGCCATCTTACTTGGACTTGGACTTCTTGGGAGTTTCCAAAAACCTAAAGACTTTCATATCTATGCCAAGGAAGGTGTCCTGATTGTGGCCCTCTGTTGGATCTTATGGTCCTTCTTTGGTGCCCTTCCCTTCGTCTTTTCCGGTCAAATCCCAAACATCATCGATGCCTTCTTTGAAGTTAGCTCTGGCTTTACAACAACAGGGGCAACGATTTTAGATGATGTCGGCGTCCTCAGTCATTCCCTTCTCTTTTGGCGCAGTTTTACCCACTTAATCGGAGGGATGGGTGTATTGGTTTTCGCTCTGGCCATTATGGACAACAACAAGAACAGCCACCTAGAAGTCATGAAGGCAGAAGTTCCTGGTCCAGTTTTTGGAAAAAGTAGTTTCCAAATTAAAAAAACACAGCTCAAATCCTGTATTTCTTGTACTTGGGTTTGTTCTTCCTCTTTGTAGTCCTTTATTTCCTTGCCGACATGCCCCTTTATGATAGTTTTGTCATCGCCATGGGGACCGCTGGTACAGGGGGCTTTACCGTCTTTAATGATGGGATCGCTCACTACGACAGTAGCCTGATTACCTATTTGGTCAGTATCGGGGTCTTGGTCTTTGGGGTGAACTTTAACCTCTACTACTTCCTCATGATCCGGAAATTCAAGGCCTTCTTTAAAGATGAGGAATTGCGGACCTACATGACTATTGTAATCCTATCTAGCGTATTGATTGCCTACAATTGTCTTCATCTTTATGCCAATGTTGCTAAGAGCTTTGAGATTTCCTTCTTCCAAGTTTCCAATATCATCACCACAACCGGTTTTGGATACGGGACAACGGAAAAATGGCCACTATTCTCACAATTTATCCTCTTGATGCTGATGGTGGTCGGTGGTTCTGCTGGCTCGACCGCCGGTGGGCTAAAAGTCATTCGCTTCTTGACCTTATGGCGAATTGCTAAAAATCAAGTGCTTTCTACCTTATCTCCCAACCGAGTTCTGACCCTACATGTCAATGATACCGTACTCGATAAAGACACCCAGCACCAGATCCTTAAATACTTTACAATATACAGTTTTATCACTATTGGCTTACTCTTTGTAGTGAGTCTAGACAATAATAACTTCATGACGGTTGTCAGTGCTGTCTTTAGTTGTTTCAACAACATTGGACCGATGATTGGTACGGGGCAAACCTTCTCCATCTTTAGTCCGATTTCAAAACTCTTACTTTCTTTAGCCATGATTGCCGGACGGCTTGAAATCTATCCAATGATTCTTCTCTTCCTCCCTAAAACATGGTCTAAGCGCTAATAGACAGTGAGTTATACAATAAAAATGAGGCTGGGACAAAAGTCCTAGCCTCTCAATTGTCTTTGGATTGTTGAGCAAGACGCAGTGGTTGAGTGGGCTCTACTACGCTGATTTCATCAGCTTTTACAGCCCTACTCAACTGTGCGGAGGTGGGACGACGAAATCGAATTCTAACGAATCACCGATTTCTGTCCCACTCTCATTTTTAATTATTTGCTACCATCCTGATCAGGCTCATCATTTCGTCTCAGACTAAAAATGGTTGGGCAAGGGATCTGGCCCTGCTTTTGGTTCCAGGATGGCATCGAAAGATCCTCGCAATCCCCATCAAGACACCTTTTGCTCCAAAGCGCTCAATCGCTTGGATCATATAATTGGAACAGGTCGGTTGAAAGCGACAAGAAGGCGGGAAAATCGGAGAGATCCATTTTTGATACCCTCTGACCATGGCAATCAAAATTTTTCATGCTTTTTCGAACGGGTTACTGCCAGATTATGCAACTGGCTAATTTCTTTTTGTTCAAGCGGCGGTATTCACCCGGACGAAGGCCTGTCACATCCAGGTTCCCAAACTGGGTCCGAGATAGTTTGTCCACCAAAAGCCCTACAGCTTCAAACATTTTCTTGACCTGGTGGTTGCGCCCTTCATGAATGGTCAACTGAACCACTGAACGGTTCTTTTCGACATCTACTTTTAAAATCTCGTAAGTCGCTGGCTTGGTTTTCTTCCCATCAATGGTCACCCCTCGCGTCAAGGGACGCAAGTTTTCCTTGTTGGCAATGCCTTTGACACGCGCCACATAGACCTTATCAATTTCATTGCGCGGGTGGATCATCTCATCTGTAAAATCGCCATCATTGGTCAAAATTAAGACACCAGATGTATCCCAGTCCAAACGCCCTACTGGGTAGATACGTTCAGGGACTTGAGATAAGAGGTCGACAACCGTTGTCCGCCCCTTGTCATCGGATACACTAGAGATGACACCGCGTGGCTTGTTTAAAAGATAGTAGACCTTTTCTTCATTATAGATTGGAGTCCCCTCAACCTCAACCTTATCACCGGTTTTTAATGATGGTTGCTAGTTCTCGTACGACTTGGCCATTAACCGTTACCAAGCCTTGCTTGATCAATTCTTCCGCCTTTCGACGGCTAGCCACACCTGCATGGGCAATATATTTGTTAATTCTCATCTAGTTCCTCTGTTCTCTCTGAAAATAATTGACCTTCTTCTGGATCAATGTCCACTTCCTCAACCTTCGGCAATTCCTCCAAATGATTGATCCCCATATAATCCAAAAAATACTCCGTCGTGACATATAAATTGGGGCGCCCAAGGACTTCTTTTTTTCCCATCCTCGCGAATCAGATCAAATGACAGTAGTTTGGCAATGGCACCACTGGAATTGACTCCCCGAATATCATCGACCTCTACACGAGTGATCGGTTGTTTATAAGCAATGATCGACAAGGTTTCAAGAGCTGCTCAGGGACAAACTTTTGGTTCATGGGAGTTCTAGAATAGTCTCGTAAAAACCGATGCATAGTCTGCCTTTGTCACCAGTTTATAACGGGAAGCTGTCTCCATCAAACACAGACTAGTATCCGTATCTTCCTGGTATTTTTGGGCCAATTTTTTTCTAAACTTTGCACCACACCTGTGGGAGGTAAAGAGAGAATCTCTGCGATTTGTCTGGCAGTAATTCCTTCTTCACCAGCTACAAACAAGAGTGCTTCAATTTCAGCTAATTTGCTCATGTTCAATCCTATTTAAGTAAATTTCTCCAAAAAGCCCTATCTTGGATCACCGTTACTTCTTGAATCTTGATCAATTCAAGGGTTGCAAGAAATAGAGTAATGACCTCTTGGAGATCCGCTGCTTCTACAAATAAGTCCTGCAAGAGAACTTGTGAGCGATCGTGGAATCGGTGACGCAGCTGGTCCATCAAATCCTCAATCTTATATTCATCTTTTACAATAGTCGTATGGTTCTGACGGAATTCTTCTTTTTTCTTGGTCAATAGTTTTGAGAAAGCCAAGAAAAGATCCACCGTTGTACGATCGTGAAGCAATTCCGTATCGTCGTAGACCAATTCCATCTTGGGTTTTGAATAATAAAGGGCACGTTCCTCATGCTGGGAGGCCATCAACTCCCTAATTGTTTATAGGTTCGGTATTCTTCCAATTGAGAGAGGAGATCCTGTTCCAGATCCTCCGCGTCATCCATCTCCTCTGCTAGTTTAGGAAGGAGTCGTCGGCTCTTGATCAAAGTCAGTTGACTAGCCATCAGCATATACTCACCTGCCACTTCTAGCTTCATAGCCTGGAGAGTCGCCAGGTAGGCCAGATACTGCTCAATCACCTCAATCAGAGGAACCTCATAGATATCCATTTGGTACTTAGAGACCAAGTGGAGCAAGAGGTCCAAGGGCCCTTCAAAATCTTTAATTTTAATATCCATTATTTATATTTTTTTCTAATGTGACCATCGTTTTTTTAGGCCCAATTCACGCGCGATACTAAAGAGATCCACACCAAGTTCTCGTTGTTTCAAAAATATATTGTTCGCGAATGGATTGCGCTGAAAGGTCTTGGTTGCCTTTTTCAATCAAGAAGGCTTCTAATTGCCGGAATCCCCACTGACGGGAGTAAGCTTTCCCTTTATTATCGAAGAGATAGACACCATCAAGGAACAGTTGTAACTCATCCAGTAAAGGTTCTGGAACTTTTAAGACCCGTTTTTGGCCATCCTTGCCCACTCGAATCACATGAAAGTCCAGCTGGATGTCTTCAACCTTGACTTGAAGGATCTCACTTGGCAATAACCCCATCTCCAGAATCAACAAGGCCATCAAGCGTCCCTGTGGGTTGGTTGACGCCTCCCAAAAATGGTCCAGATCCAACAATTCACGATCATGGGTCTTGGCCGGTTGAATTTTAGGCAAGACCAAACGATGGTATTCAGGAATAAACTGTTCTTGATACAAATAATACAAAAAAACTGGTTAACGGCAGATAACTTTTCGTTTTTTTGAACCGCTGGCTTAAAAATCTTTGATAGAAGCTTGATAAATTCTCAAATTTCGTCGGTGTCACTTTTCCATGGATCGACTCAATAAACTGGTCCAAATCATAGAAATAGGCTGACTGAGAATTTTCACTTAATTCTTTTTGATCAATAAAACTTGCAATAAATTCTTTCATTTTGGAATCATCTCGTATTCATTTGAAAAATCATGCATCAGCGAATTGATGGCTTTAAGAATCGATTTCCGTGTAATAATCCCTTGAAAATAGCCTTCTTCATCCACCACCGAAAGGAAGGAGTCATCCACCAACTTGTGAAGGACTTCTGTCAAATTGAAGTCTAAGCCGATGACCCCGACCTCTTTTTTTGCAACGTATACGATATCCATCGAGGCAAAAGTCTCCTCAGGAATCTCGTGTTTCAATTGATAAGATAGAATATCCGTTAGGGAGATCGTCCCCACAAACTTGCGTTCATCCGTCACTACCGGAATACGACTATAGCTAATCTGGCTCAACAACAAGACAGCATGGTCTACATTGTGGTTATCAATCAAGACCGCTAAATTTTTGGCTGGAGTTAAGAACGTCTCTTCCTGCGCCAGCAAGAAACGTTCAAATTCCTTTGCTATCATCTGCTAAACTCCTTTGTCAATTCAGGATACAACTCATGATCTCGCGTATAATACTCTACCTTGTAATTAGAATCATCTATCTCAATTTTAGCATAGAGACACTCTCGAATCAGACCGCGTGGCTGACTGATCGATCCAGGATTCACAAAGAGGGTTCTTCCTTCCTTCCAAGCATCTGGGATATGAAGGTGGCCGTAAAGACAGATATCTGCTTCTTCCTCTTGGGCCCACAGATCCAATTTTTGAAAACTAAAATTGATCTGGAAGAGATGCCCATGGGTCTGGATGATTCGTGTTGGCCCTAGTTGGGTCACCAAGCGTTCCGGATAGCCATCATAAAAATCCATGTTTCCTTGGACAACGTGGATCCCTTCCCAGACAGGATCATCACTTTTTAGTTCAGAATCCCCATTGTGAAAGATCCCATCGACCTGACCTAGGTATTTGTCTTTAATTGCTTCTACGATGGAACGGTCTCCATGCGAGTCACTCATCACGATGATTGTTTGCTTTGCCATGATGGAAATACCTCCAATAACTTTTTAACAGCTAAAGCACGATGCGATTGTGTATTTTTTTCTTCTAGTGTTAATTCAGCGGCAGCACGGCCCGTTTCCCCAACTAAGAAGAGTGGATCATAGCCAAACCCGTTTTCACCCTTAGGTTCAAAATTAATATACCCTGGCCAATCAGCTTCCACTACTAGGCTTTCCTTACCTGGTCTTGCAACCACCAAGGTTGTATGGAATTGAGCTGAACGATCTTTCAAGTCAAAGACCATGGCCAATTCATGCAACAATTTCGCATTGTTCTCTGCATCTGTCGCACCGACTCCTGCAAAGCGAGCGGACCAGACTCCCTGGTAAGCCTCCCAAGACATCTACCTTCAGGCCGGAATCATCTGCTAAGACTGTTTTTGCCCGTTAAGGCTGCGATGGTTTCAGCTTTTAACCGTGCATTCTCTTCAAAGGTCATCCCTGTTTCTTCGACTTCTGGAAGCTCAGGGTACTGATTGAGATTTTCCACTTCAAAGCCTAGCCTTTCAAACATATTGCGGAATTCTTTGGTTTTTCCCTCATTTCGAGTCGCAATGAGAATCGTATCTTTGACCTTGTCTTGACCCAAGAAGGCTTCCAAATCCACCCCATCACTTGGCAAATGCAAGTAAAGCAATTTCCCTTTTTCAACCAAGAGCAAGGCTCCTTGACGCTGTACGATCTCAAAAGCTCTTCCCTTGACTTCATTCAAGATTTCAGTCAAAAAGGTTAGGAAACGAAAGGCTGATCCATAGCACATCACCGATAGATTGAGAGGAAATCCTTCAGGATCCTTGGCAAAGAGAAGTTCCAGCTGGTCTAAAAGAGTGGAAGCTTCCGCAGGAACTTGACTAAATTGGTTGTAGTCCGCAACTTCCCCCATTGGGCAATATACCAATCTTGGGAATCTTTGTATTCAAATAGTTTGTCACTCATAAATTTACGTGCTCCACATTCACTGAACGTTCTAGCCATTTTTCGGCAATCGCTGCAAAGCTATTCGCATTTGCAGTTGTATAAAAGCGATGGGTTTGCTCTAAGAGTTCGCGACTCTTATTTAACTCAAAAATAGTTTAGCAAGACCGAAATATCCCGAACACACTCTGCCCCACTGTCAATCAATTTAACATCCGGTCCCATGACATTTTTGGATAATGGGTTTCAACAGAGGATAATGGGTGCATCCCAAGACCAAGGTATCAACCTTTCCAACTAGTGGTTTTAAGGTCTCGTAAACCACCTTTTTGGTCACACTGGATGCCAATTCGTTTGATTCCACCAAGGGAACAAACTTGGGACAAGCTAAACTGGTTACTTCCATATCTGGTGCTAGGGCTTTGAATCTTCTCTTTATAAATTCCAGAAGAAACCGTCATCGGTGTCCCAATGACCCCGATGTTTTTGATGCCTGGTTGATTTAATGGCTGCAGAAGCCCCTGGCAAAATCACTCCCAAAACAGGAATATCAAGTTTTTCCTTGACTTCTTCCCAAACCACTGCAGTCGCTGTATTACATGCTAAGACAATCATCTTGACATTTTTGGGTCAAAAGGAAGTTCACCATCTGCCAAGTATAGTCGCGAATTTGGTCTGCTGGCCGAGGGCCATAAGGTGCACGCGCTGAATCTCCAATATAGACGACATCTTCGTGAGGAAGCTGACGGAGCAATTCGCGGACAACAGTCAGGCCCCCTACTCCAGAATCTAAAAAACCAATCGGTCGGTTATCCATATCTCTTCCTTCCAAAAGGAGGGACTAAGAAATTCCTCCAAGCCCCTCTCATTTATTATCGTGAGATTGCCCCACTCTTATTTTTTCTTGTTTTTCGCCATTGCTGATTTTTGTTGGTTCACAATTTGGCGATAGACTTGTTGAACTTTTGCTTCGCTTGGACGTTGGCCACTCGCACCCAAAAGTGTACGGACTGCTTCAACATTCAAACGTGGGTTTGATGCAAATTCTTTTTCAAATTGACGACGAAGCAAGAACATCCCTGCAACCATCCCACCAAAGAAAGCTAAAATAATCAACAAAATTCCTAAAAAGAGATTCATACAATTTTCTCCGATCCATTATTTTTACATAACTATCATTATATCAGACAATCGCTTATTTTTCAATGTCAAAGCCATAGAGTGTCGCAAGATAATCTTCTGGTTTTTCTGCCCGACGAATCAAGCGGGCCTTTCCATCTTCTTGAAGGAGGACTTCGGCGGATCGCAACTTGGCATTGTATTGATAGCCCATTGAAAAGCCATGGGCTCCAGTGTCATGAATGACAAGCAAATCTCAATTTCTGTTACCGGAAATTCTCGTTGTTTTAGCAAATTTATCATTGTTTTTCACAGAGGCTTCCCACCACATCGACGACTTCAGTTGGTCCATTAGGACGATCCATATTAGTGATATGGTGATAAGCGCCGTACATAGCTGGTCTCAAAAGGTTCACAGCTGAAGCATCGACTCCGATATAAGTCCGGTAGGTTTTCTTTTTATGCGTTACTCTGGTTACCAAGAGGCCGTGTGAAGCCAGCATAAAGCGTCCAAGCTCCGTATAGATTTTTACATGACCAAGCCCTGCAGGCTTAAGAATCGCATCATAGACGCGGTGAACCCCTTCCCCAATAATAGCAATATCATTTGGTTCTTGCTCTGGCTTATAATTAACACCAACACCACCAGAGAGGTTGATGAAGCCCAAGTGAACCCCTGTTTTCTCGACCACTTCCACTGCCAATTCAAAGAGTTGACGCGCTAACTCGGGATAATAATCATTAGATACTGTATTAGAAGCTAATAAGGCATGAATCCCAAACTCTTCCACACCTAGATCTTTCAGCTCGATAAAGGCTTGGATCAATTGCTCCTTGGTCATGCCAAACTTGGCTTCTTCAGGATTGTCCATGATATCGGTTCCCAGTTCAAAGACTCCACCAGGATTATAGCGGCAAAAAATGACTTTGGGAATGCTGGTGACAGACTTTAAGAAAGCAATGTCTTCAAAGGCATCCAGATTGATCGTCGCTCCTAATTTTTCTAGCATAGACAAATTCCTCGGCTGGCGTATTGTTCGAAGAAAACATAATTTCCTCCCCCAGCAAAGCCTAGCTTATCAGCCATTAACAATTCCACGTAGCTGGCAGTGTCGACTCCACAGCCCTCTTCTTGCAAAATTTTTAGGATGGATGGATTGGGTGTCGCCTTGATAGCAAAGTATTCTTTAAAACCTTCATTCCATGCAAAAGCCTTGTGAAGCGCTCGCGCTGTTTCACGAATCCCTGCTTCATCATAAAGATGAAAAAGGTGTTGGAAATTCTTGGGTCAGACTTTCTAATTGTTCACGGGATACAAAGGGTTTTTCATAGGCTCTCATTTCTATTCTTTAGTCACTATTAGTATAGCATAAGTCGGGAAACAAAAAAAGCCGAGGCAACTGCCCCAGCTCGATCTCTTCCTGATTAGTCGTTTCTTCCAAAGATACGAAGAAGGCTGATAAAGAGATTGATAAAGTCAAGATAGAGTTCCAAAGCCATGGCAACTGCCCAGCCTGTCGCAGGTTGACCGTTTGTTTGATCATAGACATAGCGAATCTTTTGGTTATCCCAAGCCGTTAATCCTGCAAAGAGGAAGACAGAGATAATACTCAAGATATAGTCCATTCCAGAACTTCTCAAGAACATGTTCACAACAGAAGCGATGATCACACCGATCAAAACGCCCATCAAGGCACGTCCCATTCCAGAAAGGTCCTTTTTGACGACGCGTCCGATAGCTCCCATGACAATAAACATCAAGGCGCTGACCAAGAAGGCCTTATAGACAGTCGCTTGCATGTAGCGAGCAATGATAAAGCTCAACGTAAAGCCATTCAAAGCTGAGTAGATCAAGAAGATCGGAAGAGCCGATGGGCTATTTTTTACAGCCTTCCCACTAGCAACAAAGACCAAGATCAATTCCACAACCACTGCTCCGTAATAAACCATCGGTGCTGTTGTCAAGATTTGAACGAAAAAAGTCTTGAAAGACCGTCATCATAAGCCCAGACACAAGAGCTGAAATCAACACCAATCCCCACTAAGGAATAGATTTTGTTATAAAAAGCATTCAATCCACTTTGTTCTTGGATTACTGAATCGTTATACATACAAATAAGTTCCTTTCAAATTTGTTAATTATGATTTTAACATTTTTCGATGAAAAAATCTCCTCTTGGCCATCTTTTTACGCCAAGGTTCTGAAGCTTCCTTAACAGCCCAGTATTTGTCCACCATGGTCACCACGAAGGATTCTTTGTAACGAGGCGGAGCAAGGGTAGCGCCCCATGTGTTTGACGATGATGTCTTCTTCCTTGGCGTTAAGATTGGTAATCTTTCGCGCATTTCTCACTGCAATGCGTGGATGGACCCAGGCATGACTTTTGGTAAACTTGGTATCGCGCCAATCATAGTAAAAAAGGTCATGCAAGAGGCCGCCCCGAGCCGTGCTTTTGGCATCCCAACCAAATTTTTTAGCTAGTTTATAACTGGTGTAGCTAACATGAATGGAATGCTCCAAACGATTGGAATGAATATGGTGGGGAATGTCGGCTAATTTTTGAACATTCGGATGCTGGATCAACTGTCCCACATAGTTCATGTATTCTTTGTCACGATGATATTGCATCAGATAACCACCTTTCCTTGATAGGCTCTCCCAATAAAACATCCATCAACTTCTTACAGTTTAAGTATACTGCTTTTTCTCAAAAATTTCCTTAAATAAAACATCAAAATTCCGGCTGCCACTGCAACATTCAAACTCTCTGCCCGCCCCGGCATGGTAATATGAACCAGCTGGTCAGCTCGTGTGGCCATTTCTGGACTGATGCCCTTGCCTTCATTGCCCATTACCAAAATAAATTGATCAATCTGAGAAAGCTGACGGTAATCGATGGAAGCTTCTGATAGCGTCGTTGCAAGGACCGCTAGACTGGATTGACTAGCTCGTTCAAGCAGTTCTTCTCGGTCCATTTTCCAGATAGGAAGATGGAAATGACTGCCCTGCATGGATCGAAGAGTCTTGAGACTATAGAGATCTGCAGATGCTTTCGAAAGCATGACACCATCAAAGCCGGCTGCATCTGCTGTTCGAATCATGGTTCCGACATTACCTGGATCTTGTACATCCTCCAAATAGAGGTAGCGACCGTTTAATGGATCTGGAAGGACTGGGTGCTCTAGAAGAATCTCTGCAACCACCCCTTGGGGGGTCTTCGAATCAGCCAAGAGACTCAAGATCTCCGAAGTCACGACAGTGACGTTTTGGATATTCTCTACGCGGTCTAAATAGGCTTCTAAAACAAAGACCTGCCGAATACTCGCCTGATTTTCTACTGCCTCTTCAAAGAGATGCCAGCCTTCAATGAGATAAGAGTCTGTCCGGTATTTTTTTTGATGTAATTTTTTAGCATTTTTGATTACATTATTGGATTTAGACGTTATAATATTCATAGACCTATTATAGCACAAAGAAAAAGAAGAAATCATGCCTCAGATAGATTTCTTTGACTCAAGGAGGATGCACATGCAAAAGGTAAAAATGATTGCCCAAGGACGGGTTCAAGGTGTTGGTTTTCGCTGGGGAGTCTACAGTCTTGCTTTGGAGATCGGTGGGATCACCGGCCGTGTCTGGAACAATGACGACGGGACGGTTGGCATTCTGGCTCAGGCAGAGTCTAGTAGCCAAATGGCCAAATTCATCCAAGAAATACGCAAAGGTCCGACTCCTTTTTGCGCATGTGACCTACTTGGATGTGACATTAGCAAATTTTGAAAACTATAAGGACTTCAAAATTACAAATTAAGACTCGAGAACTATTGTGTATTTTCAAAAAAAACAGTAGAATAGAAAGGTAACATTTTAAAAAAGAAGGAACGATTTGTGAAAAAAAATAAACTTGCATTACTTGCATCGATGGGACTTGCCTCGCTCGTTTTCTTATCTGGATGCGTGAGTGTCGATCGAAAAACTGGAAATCCAACTGGATTGATCTGGAATCTTCTTGGCCGTCCAATGGGCGAAGCCATCAAGTTCTTTGCCAACAACCTAGGCTTAGGGCTTTGGGATCGGGATTATTATTGTAACCTTGATCGTGCGCTTGATCATCTTGCCACTTGGTTTGTACCAATCATGGAAGGCAACCTACCAATCTGAAAAGATGAACTACTTGAAACCCATCCTTGGCCCGATCCAAGAGCGCATGAAGAACGCTAGCACACAAGAAGAAAAGCTATTGGCGCAACAAGAATTAATGGCTGCACAACGTGAAAATGGGGTTAGCATGTTTGGTGGAGTTGGATGTTTGCCACTCTTGATCCAAATGCCATTCTTCTCTGCTCTCTTCTTTGCAGCTCAACACACCAAAGGGGTAGCAGATAGTAGTTTCCTTGGCATTGCTCTTGGAAAACCAAGCTTGCTCTTGACGGCTATCGTCGCGGTCCTCTACTACATTCAAAGTATGCTCTCTCTTCACGGAATTGAAGATGAAACCCAAAAGGAAAGCATGCGTAAAGCATCACTGATGAGCCCGATTATGATCGGTGTCTTCTCATTGATTTCTTCAGCTGGAGTGACGCTTTACTGGGTAGTCGGTGGGGTCATCCAAATTATCCAACAATTTGTCATCAACTACTTGATTCGTCCAAATCTTCGCAAGCGGGTCGCTGAGGAATACAAAAATAATCCTCCAAAAGCGACTAGTCACCGTGTGAAAAAAGACGTTACACCAACTGCAACAACACAAATTCAACACAAACCAAAAAACAACCGCAATGCAGGAAAACAACGCAATAGAAAGTAGTAGAAGATACTCAATTCTAGCGGAATTACTTAAGCACCTGAACCCTCTGGTTCAGGTGCTTTTTGAATCCTTTCAGTCAATCAACGAAGAATCGTCACTCTCACAAGGAGTTTAAGAACACAAAAATCAGGCTCTCATAGAGAACCTGATTTTTATCCTTACTCTTTATCCTTATGCTGTTTTTTTCTACGTTTAAAAATTTTTCACTTGGTAGCTTCCTGCTGGTGTCTCAACAGTAACAACATCACCTGTTTTCTTACCAATCAAGGCGTGACCAATTGGGCTTTCGTTAGAGATCTTTCCTGCAAAAGCATCTGCTCCTGCTGAACCTACGATACTGTAGACTTCTTCATCTGTTTCGCCAACTTCTTGAACTGTCACGGTTTTTCCGATCGCTACTTCATCTACAGCAACTGCATCGCTATCGACGATTTCAGCATAGCGAATTTTTAGTCTCCAAGCTCGAGATTTGACCTTCAACAAAAAGCTTGTTCATCTTTTGCTGCTTCGTACTCAGAGTTTTCTGAGAGGTCACCGTATGAACGAGCGATCTTGATTCGTTCCACTACTTCAGGTCGACGGACCAATTTCAATTCTTCTAATTCTTGTTCCAATTTTTTTCTTTTTCTGCTAGGGTCATTGGGTATGTTTTTTTCTGCCATTATTCTTCTCTTTCTATTATTTGAATGAAAAAAAGCTGTGGACGCGCCACATGCTTTTTTTCTAGTTTGAACTTGCTTGTGTCAATTTGACTATTGACGTGTTCTTCTACATTTTTATTGTGTTCTTCGTATGTCTTAGCGAAGAAGACTTCACCATTTTCGACATTTGCGACAAAATACAAGTAATCCGTTTTACTTGGATTCACTGCTGCCTCGATCGCTGAGACCCCAGGATTGTCCACTGGGCCAGGCATCAAGCCAGTATTCTTGTAAATGTTATATGGAGAATCTATTTCTGTATCGATCGTTGCGTCTTCTTTTAAGGTCGTCTTTTGCCCAAGTTTGCCTTCTGCATAAAGGATCGCAATGTTACTTTGTAAAGGCATATCTTGGTTCAAACGATTATAGAAGACACTAGCGATATCTTTACGGTCCTGATCCGTCGCCCCTTCTTTTTCAACCAAGGAAGCAAGGGTCAATACTTCATTCACATTGATGTTCTTGCTTTCAAGTGTTTCGTAGTATGGGCTTAAGTTTTGATCCATGGCCGCAAGCATCTGATCAATCATTTCTTTTACCGTGGTATCTTTACCATAGTTATAAGTCGCTGGGAAGAGATAACCTTCCAAACGGTAACGAACACCAGAGTCCTTACTTGGCAAGTCAGCCAAAAGTTTTGGATATTTGGCCACCATCTTCTCAATAAAGGCATCGTCTTGGACAGCCTTCAAGAAATCTTCTTTCTTAAATGGAGTCTTGCCTGCCTTCTTAGTGGAGACATCGGTAGTGATAGCCGTCGCAATCTGATCAATGGTATAGCCTTCAGGAATCGTCACCTTCCCAAGAACTGGAGCTTGAGGAGTTTTAGTTCCCTCTTCCTGCAGTTTTTGGATGATGGTTTCTAAATCCATACTCTTTTGTAAATTAAAATAGCCTGACTTGAAATTGCTATAGTTCTTAAACTTGGTATAGTAGTTAAAGAACTGGCCATTTTTAACGAGTCCTTTTTTCTCGAGGATCGCTCCAATTTCACGATTACTTGAACCAGCTGGGATTTCAACCGTTACAAATTCTGTGGCATTTTTATCCATTGGCTTGACTGCTGAATGAATATAGGTCGCAGCAAAGATCCCGGTAGCCACGATCACGATCAATAAGAGGCTGACCACTGTACGCACGATGCGTTTAGCGATTTTATTTTGTTTCTTTTGTTTTTGTTGACGTTTGTTGCGAGAAGAACGTGTTAAGCTTTCCTCCACCGGTTTCTGACTTGGTCCTTTGAGAGCTGGCTTTGTAGGCTCGCTCTTTTTCTTCCACAGTAGGAGGGACCACTTCTTGCTCCACTGGATCTGCTTGGGGAGCTGAAGTTGATTCTTCTACTGTCAGAGGTGGTGTTGTTTCTTCCTCCTCTTTTCCTGAAGAAGGAGTTTCAACCTCTAGATCCGGTAGATCATACTCTTTTTCAATCTTTAAAAGTTGCTCATTGGCCTCTTCTAAGTCTCTGAGTATTTGTTCTTTGAAGCTTAATAACTTCTCACTTTCTTGTGAATTATCAGTCAAATAATTGACCTCCCTCATCATAATCCTTAATATTATATCTTAAAAGATTTAGAAAAGCAATACAAATTGCCTTTCTTCTTCAAAACACCTATTTAATCAAGGTTTTTGTTTTGCCAAAACCAGATTATACCATACTTCACCTGCATATTGGGAAGCAGAGAGACCTTCGTTGGTAAACCCTTGTTTTTCATAATAAGGAATCAAATAATCATGACAGGTCAGATTAATCCCCTCACGGCCATCTTCCATCGCAATCTCTTTTCATCGCTTCAAGTAAAAGGGTTCCGACTCCTAGCCCTTGGGCTTCTTTGGCAATAGACAAACTGGTAATGGAAATAAAACCTCTCTCTATCTGACTAAGATCTTCGACCTCTGTAAAGGAGGCATCGATCAAATAACGCTCTGGTCGAACAGGGCCTTCTAGATACCCTAAAATCTGACCCTCGCACTCTGCTACTAGAAAAAGTAGTTTGAATCTTTTTCAATGTGATCTTTTTAAAAATTTCACGCTCAATCGCTTCTTCTGCCGAAAAAAATTTTTCAAGCTCAATGCGTTCAATCGCATCCAAATCTTCTAGCCTTGCTTGTCTCACTTGGATCTTCTCTTTCATCATCTACTCCTTCTATAATTCCCAAACCATATGGATCCCTACATCAGACTCCCCTTCATCCCGGAATCCTTGCTGGGCAAAATAGGAAAGCATGTCTTCTGAGCAATCAATCCAAATGGCTTTCTTTTCTTTTTGAACAGCTAGATCTTTTTAAAAGCAGCTATTAAAAATGGAACCATAACCTTGACCTTGATAGGCTGGCCTAACTGCTAATCGCAACAGACTGAGACTTTCCTTACCCGCAGAGGATGAATGTTGAACTTCCGTCGCTAATAAATAGGCTACAATATCCCCAGTTTGCTCTATTAGGAGAGAGTTAGTCCCTTTCGACCCTAGCCTTGCTTCTAAAAGTTCTTTTCGTTTCTGCACTTCATTGTCATGGAGCTCTTCTTCGATCAAAAAGCAACCGCTCTTGATCAGCTGAAGTAATGGGGCGAATGATCATCCTACCCTCCTCTCATCATTTTTCATAGGACAGATAAATTTGAGTCCGGAACCAGGCGATTCCAGACTCATCTTTTTCTTATTAGTACATTATGTGTCAAACTTGATAATAAACGCTCAAATGAATATTCGTAGGTTTGAATATCTCCAGCTCCCATAAAGACATAAACAGCATTGTCATGATCAAGAAGAGGAGAAACATTTTCAGTTGTAATAATTGCCGAACGTTTGACAATCTTTGCTTCCAAATCTTCAACCTTTACATCGCCATGGTCCACTTCACGCGCAGAACCATAGATTTGTGCCAAGTAAACAGCATCTGCTTGGTTCAAAGCTTCTGCAAATTCATCCAAAAAGAGCGATCGTCCGAGTAAAGGTATGAGGTTGGAAGACCGCTACGATTTCCTTACTTGGGTATTTTTGACGAGCTGCATCCAAGGTCGCAATAATTTCTGTTGGATGATGCGCAAAGTCATCGATAATCACTGTTCCATTGACCACTTTTTCGGTGAAGCGCCGTTTGACTCCGGCAAAGGTCTTCAAATGCTCGCGGACCAAATCCAAGTCAAATCCTGCAATATGAAGCAAGCCAATCACAGCCGTAGCATTCATGATGTTGTGACGACCAAATGTTGGGATATGGAATTGTCCCAAGTCTTCTCCACGGAAATGAACATTGAAGGTTGATCCTGTCGTTGAACGAAGCAGGTTGCTCGCCACAAAATCGTTATTTTCTTTGTCAAATCCATAATAATAGATAGGTGCAGACGAGGTAATTCGACGCAATTCCTTGTCTTCCCCATAGATGAAGAGGCCCTTACTAATTTGTTTAGCATAGTCGTTAAAGGCATTGAAGACATCCTCTAAACTCGTGAAGTAGTCTGGATGATCAAAGTCGATATTGGTGATGATGCTGTATTCAGGATGGTAAGGCATAAAATGACGCTCATACTCATCCGATTCAAAAACAAAATATTTGGCAGCAGCAGATCCACGACCTGTCCCATCTCCGATCAAATAACTCGTGTCTGTAATATTTGATAAAAACGTGAGAAAAGCATCCCTGTCGTTGAGGGTTTTTCCGTGTGCTCCAGCAACTCCTATGCTGACAAAGTCACGCATAAACTCACCAAGGAACTCATGGTAGCGTTTATAAGTTAAGCCATGCTCATCTGCATAAGCAATTTCTACATTATTCTCTGGACGGAAAGCATTCCCTGCAATGAGGATCTTATCACCTTCCAAATTTTTCACATCAAATGGATAAATTTGAATTCCTGCTTGTTCCAAGCCACGTTGCGTAAAGTAATACTTCTCAACATCTGAACCTTGAACAGTATGTCCCATTTGGTGAAGCATGAGAGCCAAAGCACTCATTCCTGCTCCTTTAATTCCAATAAAATGGTATGTGTTAGACATGTTATCTCCTTATTCTTGATCTAGATGGGTTAAATCCAATTCTTGTTTGATTGGCTGTGGTTTCAACTTGTGTTGGTCCTTATTATAAATTTGACTGGTCTTCAAGAAATCATAATTGTTTTTCTTTTCAGTAGGTTCTGCTACGACTGTTTCTCCTGCGGGTTCCAGCTCAGCAAGAATCAACTGATCCTGACGCAAGCGTTTGCTATATTTCAACAATTCGCCCGGGTTTTCCTTTTGGAAAGGTGCTGTTGGCTGGCCAGGTTTCCGTTCTGAAATAAATGGTTTTTTCCGCTTGTTTGTAGTGATCGATGGATCTGTTGTCAGATAAGGCGCCGTGCGTTTCTTTTTCAGATCTTCACGCGCACGCTCTCTTGCTTCTTCTGCATAACGATTGGCAGGACTTTTTTTATCAATCGGCTCTTTAAAATCAGGTTTTCTTACTGGCCGTCTTTTAGGTAGGGACTCTTCGAGTGGTTGATGGTAAGGGTGCTTGGGTTTGGTATTTTCAGCAATGGGTTGCCATTCCAAATAATTTTTATCCACATATTCGCCTGTAATGTTACTGATCAAGTCTGAATCATCGTACAGGTTCATATGGGGCATCTCTGTTAACATCAACTCATTATCCCCTACCTGAGGAAAATATTTTTCTGTCATGTTTTCTTCCTTTCGACACTCCATTAATTATAAACTATTCACAGAATTTTTCAAGTTATTCCGACTGAATTCCTAGAATCTCACGAATTTCCTCTACAGATAGGCTAGATCTAGTTTCCGTTCCATCTAGAATCGTTGAAACCAGATGGCGTTTTGAAACTTGTAGCTCTTGAATTTTTTCTTCGATAGTTCCACGGGTAATCATGCGGTAGACTTCGACATTTTGTTCTTGTCCCATTCGATGGGCACGGCCAATCGCCTGTTCTTCTACAGCAGGATTCCACCACAAATCGACTAAGATAACAGTATCGGCACCAGTAAGGTTCAATCCGACCCCACCAGCCTTCAGTGAAATGAGAAAGGCATGGCGCTCTCCTGCATTAAAGGCATTGGTCATTTCTTGACGATCTTTAGCGGGAGTAGACCCCGTGATTTTAAAGGAGGTCATGCCGAGCTGATCAATCTCCTTCTCCAGAATATCTAACATGCCTCTGAATTGGGAGAAGATCAAGACCCGATGATCGCCATCCTGGATTTGAACCAGAAGGTCGCGAAGACTCTCCAATTTTCCACTGTCTCCTTGATAATCTTCCATAAAAAGGGATGGGGTATCACAGATTTGGCGAAGACGCATGAGCCCCGAAAGGATCTCCACCTTGCTACGATTTAATTCTTCCTCGCTAGAGCTTCGAACTCGGTCTTGAATTTGCTTTAATTGGGCTAAATAGATAGTTTTTGGCTTTCATCCAACTCATTATGATAGATGGTTTCAATCAAGTCTGGTAATTCTTGAAGGACCTCTGTTTTCGCCTCATGACAAAGGGTTTTACAAAACGGGCAATGGTATCCGGGCTTAATTTTTGAAATTCTTTTTAGCAGGAAATAGACCAGGAAGTACAATTTGGAAAAATGGACCAAAAGTTCTCCAACATGGTTCTCAATGGGTGTACCAGAGAGTGCAAATACATGTGGCACATCAAAACCACGTAAATGTTGGGCAATCTTGGTTTGGGCATTTTTCATGACCTGGGCTTCATCCAAGATCAAGTATTCATAGTGATTTTTCTGGTATTCCTCTACATCCTGACGGAAAGAGGCATAGCTGGTAATGACCACTTGGGGATTGGTTGCGATAAGTTCATCTCGATGTTGCTTGAGGCCGTAAACAACTGCCACATCCATCTGAGGAGCAAATTTTTGAAAATTCTTGTTTCCAGTTGTAGATAAGACTAGATGGGGCTAGAATCAAGATTTTTCGTTTCAGCTTTGGCGACACTCGTTAAAAATGAAATAGTTTGCAGGGTTTTTCCAAGACCCATATCGTCCGCTAAAATGCCTCCAAAACCATAATGATTCAGCATGGAGAACCATTTGACCCCTGTCTCTTGGTAATCCCTGAGGGTCGCTTGGATCGCTAACTGAGGAAGCGGATAAGCTTCCGGATGGGTTAAATCATGAGCCAAATTCCTAAATTCTTCAGAAAATGAACATTTTCTTGATCTGCTAACAAATCAGAGAGCTGGTAGGCTGCAATCCGACGGGTCTGCAATTTGCCACCCTTCTTCATCTTAGCCCGCAGATCGGCCAAGGCCCTGACTAATCTTCTTCGTTTCTTCATCAAAAACAAGGACTTTCCTGGTATGGCTGACAAAGTAGTCTTCTTGCTCTACTAGAGCTTTTAGAACCTGGTCGACCTCAGCTGGGTCTATACTTTCAAAGTCAAAGCCAATCTCCAGTAAACTGCCATTGGTTTTGACATCAATTTTAGGACGTTCCACTTGATAAAGCTCTAAGAGACTATCGGATAAGGTTACCTCTCCCAAAGCTTCAAAAGTAGGGATCTGTTGGTGAAAGAAAGGATAGATCTGCTCACTTGCTAAGGGGCTTCTTTGAGAAGAAAAGTCATCTGTAAAAGCCTGCTGCCAGCATGGTCGAAAAAGACCTCTTGCTCCTTATCGAAATCACTGGAATACGGAAGGTTTAGAAGCTCCTCGCGCGTAGTCACCACACGATCCTGGTACTGAAAGACCACATCCAGTAGGACCGTCTGGTCCTGCGCCAAGTCAAAATGAAATGCTGGAGTGAAATCGTGGATTAAAAAGCTCTTAGGTGCTGTTATTTTCCCAGTTTTTAAATTCTTTCAAACTATAGGAAAGCTTTGGTCTGGTCTGTTGGATCAAAGTGCAAGCGTTTTTCGAGTCTTGATCCATCGGCAGGGTCTTGAATAGCCTTCCATAAAGTACGCTGTTGAGGCGTCAGGTGATAGAAGACACCATTTCGAAACAGGTAAGTAGCAGACTCGACAACCTTGACTGGAGACTCGGTAATGATCAATTCATAAAAATCACCATGGTCTTCTACTTGAAAATGAAAGAGATCTTCCTCCCCATGGACATCCTGAAAATAGACTTCAGAAAAATCATACAAGCTATATTGCAGGAGGAAGGAATCCAAATTCATCAGTAATTCCACCGCTTCTTCAAAGAGAGTCGGTGGGAAATAGAGATGGCGGCCAGCATTAGGAAAGAAATCCTGCTCTTTTGAAGCACTATCTGTGATTAAGCCTTGTAGGAAATTGATCACATCCTGACTAGCCCCATCAAATTCTAGGTAAGAAATGGGTTCATAATAACTTTTACCAATGGCATAATGCCCTTCTTTTTGAAGGGTCTGCAAAAAGGCAAGGACATCTCTGATCACATAAGAGCGCTCATCTGGCAAACGACGGATGCGAAGGGTCCGAAATTGACCAGAATAATCGTCTTCATGTCCAACAGCTGATAAGACATAGCGGGTTTCTTTTTTCTCAATTTTTGGAAGCACTTGATCTAAAAACAAACTTCCAAAAGAGACTTTTTCCTGGGTTTCTTCTGTCGCAGTAGCATCTTCTTCTAGACTTGTCAGAGCCGCCTTCCCACTGTCATCATTCTTCAAAAAGCTTCTACAGCTGCCAAATGTGTACAGAATTTTTTCTTTTGAAAGAAAGCGCAGCTACAAAAAACTGCATCGTCATCTAAACTATAACGCAAACTTTCTTCTTCCACTCGAAAATACAGGTATTTTTCTTTTACTTCCTGAAGGGAAACTTTCCCAGCTTCATAGAGAAGGCTCCCTTTGTGAACGAACCTTCCCAGGAATTAATTTTGCCATCTTTACCACCTTAGATTAATCCCTTTATTATACCATATTTGAAAGTATAGTTGAAATTAATTCGATAAAACTTATTAAAATAGGCGTTTTTGGGCTATCTATTATTCAATGATAGCCACTTAAATCGTTCTTTTTAGATCCACCAGGGGCAATCCATTCATGAGTTCAGCAGGCAAGCTCTAACATCCTCTCACGGTGCATTCTTTATCTAAAAAGTGGTAGGCTACCGCGCGCAATGGGTGCTCGATGTCCTACCACCTAATTAGATGATAACATAACTTAACTACTTTTTTTATGCTCTAGGTCTATACATTTTCCACTAGTCATCTCCTTGTTCTTGCGAATTACCATTTATTAAGGCATCCCCAATGGTTATGTATAATTTTCCCAAGCACACAAATTTGACGAAAGACCAGAAAATTCCAAAGACAGCTAAGCCTTTCACCAATAGAGAGAAATACCTTTCTTTGACAATCTCTCCATAAAATGTCATGGATGATGTCATGATCACCCATCCCCAAATGATTAGAATGAGGGAGGCACCATAAAGGATAGCCAGCCCCCAAAAGACCAAAGCATTTTTTAAAAATTTCCTCGTGACTCGCACAAGTGCCAATAAGCCTAACAAAGAAACAAACAGTAGTAATTCTGTATGAGACATCGCTTCCTTTCCTTATCCATCCATTAAAGTATATCCGGCATTTTCTTCTAATTAGTTAGTTTTTCAGATGTTCATATAAAAAGGACTCTTCTTGTCTCTTGCGGTTGACACAGAGTCCTTTTTGGTTCTTTTTCACAGTTAGAAGGATCCATTCATCCCCTTTTCCAAAGGACGCATGAGACCTTCTTGGGCGCCTTGCCATCTAACTGTTGAGAGAAGGATGGCAAGACCAGCAAATAGTCTACTACCATTAGTTCCCTTAGGCTCTCATCCTACTTCCGTTTTCGCGCGATCAAATGGATCGGAGTACCTTCAAAAACAAAAGGCTTTCGAATCTGGTTTTCCAAGAAACGAAGATAAGAGAAATGCATGAGTTCTTCTTCATTGACAAAGACCACAAAGGTTGGTGGCTTGGTTGCCACTTGGGTCGCATAGAAGATTTTGAGGCGTTTTCCTTTATCTGTTGGTGTCGGATTAATGGCAATAGCATCCATAATCACATCGTTCAAGACAGCTGAAGGAATCCGCGTATTCTGACTTTCACTAATCTGTTTGATCATCTCTGGCAACTTGTGCAAGCGTTGTTTGGTCAAAGCAGAGACAAAGACAATCGGAGCATAAGAAAGGTATTGGAATTGGTCACGAATATCATCTTCCCACTGCTTCATGGTATGGTTGTCTTTTTCAATGGTATCCCATTTGTTGACAACAATGATCATGCCTTTACCAGCTTCATGGGCAAATCCGGCAATCCGCTTATCATACTCGCGAATTCCTTCCTCGGCATTAATGACCATCAAGACCACATCTGAACGGTCGATGGCCCGCATAGCACGCATAACAGAATATTTCTCAGTATTTTCATAGATTTTACCAGATTTACGCATACCGGCCGTATCGATCATGGTGAATTCTTGACCATCTGCATCAGTAAAGTGGGTATCGATGGCATCCCGTGTAGTTCCAGCTACTGGGCTAGCAATCACGCGGTCTTCTCCAAGGATTGCATTGATCAAGCTTGATTTCCCAACATTTGGACGGCCAATCAAACTAAACTTGATGATGTCTGGATTTTCTTCTTCTGTCTCATTCGGGAGATTTTCGATGATGGCATCGAGCACATCCCCGGTTCCAATCCCATGGACTGATGATACCGGAAGGGGCTCACCCAGTCCCAAGGCATAAAAATCGTAGATATCGTTGCGCATCTCTGGGTTGTCCACTTTGTTGACAGCCAGAATCACTGGTTTATGGGTCTTATACAAGATACGAGTGACATATTCATCGGCATCGGTAATCCCTTCTTTGCCAGAAACAACAAAGACAATGACATCAGCTTCGTCCATGGCAATTTCTGCCTGATGCTTGATTTGCTCCATAAATGGAGCATCAACGTCATCAATTCCCCCTGTATCAATGATACTAAATTTTCGGTTCAACCACTCAGCTGTTGCATAAATGCGGTCACGAGTGACTCCTTCTACATCCTCAACGATAGAAATCCGCTCACCGGCAATCCGGTTAAAGAGCGTAGATTTCCCAACATTAGGACGGCCTACAATCGCAATAGTTGGTAGGGCCATGATTTCCTCTTTTCTAAAGATAGACGAGACCTCGTTTCAAGAAGGTCCCTCTTCATTTCTATAATAGTTTGTGTTTTTCCAGCAGCTGTTTGGTTGCTTCTTCTTCTGGTTGTCCAAACTGAGCTGCAAGTCGCTCGCTCCAGCTATCAGTTGCACGCACTCCTGCATAATCTGCCTGTACCTTGTCATAGTCTGTCACAACCGATAGATCTTGCACTTGATATTCTTCTTCAAAAAGCAATATGTTCCAAAGGCAAGCGCGGTTTCACAGCATGCTGTTGATTTGGGACTCCAAGAGCAATTCCAAAAACAGGATAGGTATAGTCTGGTAAACGGAAGAGTTCTGCGACTTCTTCTGCACAGTAGCGCAGCATGCCAATGATGACACCTCCATAGCCTAGACTTTCTGCTGCTAATAGCGTATTTTGAGCTGCTAGGGCCGCATCCACTGAAGTGATCAGCAAATTATCAACCCCTTCAGGATGGAAGTCCTTCTCATGAAGTTTGACAGCTTTTTCAGCTCGATTTAAATCCCCTACAAAGAGAAGAAATACAGAGGATTGGCGAATCGCCTCTTGGGGAAGCAATTGGTAAAGAGCCTCTTTCTTCTCGCTACTTTTTACGACAACCACAGAATAAGACTGAAAGTTTTTCCAACTGGAAGCCATTTGACCAGCCGATAAGATTTCCTTGAGATCGGCTTCTTTCATCGGTTCTTCCTTAAACGACGAACAGAAAAATGAGACTTCATTAAACGGATGGTATCATTCATCGACGATTTACTCCTTCCAAATGGATTTCCTTAGCTAAAAATTTCACGCGCTCCATAACGCGTTTGGCCTGCCAAGTTTCATCACCATTGCGCGAGGTTGCAAAATGGCGTTCCAATTCTTCAAAATTAAAATTTGAGGTGAAGAAGGTTGGAAGATTTTCCTGCATCCGGTGTTGCAAGATCACCTGCAAGATTTCATCTCGCACCCAGGCTGACATCTGCTCCGCCCCAATATCATCAAGAATTAAAATTTCAGCTTTTTTCACCTGATCTACGTTTTCTTTGACCAAGCCCGAACTAATGGCATTTTTGACATCGATGGCAAAACTTGGGAAATGAAGGAGGGTGGTAGAGGCCTGACGTTTTTCTGATAAATCATGGGCCAAAGCTGCCATCATATAGCTCTTTCCTACTCCAAAATCACCATAGAGGTAGATCCCTTTTTGATATCCAGGGTAGTTGGCTACAAAATTGGCCAATTCTTCAAAGGCAACAAATCGTCCCTTATCATCGAGCTCTACCTTGGCTAGACTCGCTTCTTTCAAGGTTGAAGGGAGATTGATCAAGTTGAGACGTTGGTTGATCGCAGCTCGTTTTTGGGCTTCGATTAACTCTGGTGTCTCCTCATAGGCCACATCTGCATAACCTTCATTCATGGTGAGAATCGGTTTATAGCCTTTGGCAATATAATCCGGATCAGCAAGCAAAAACGGTTTCGCTCGCTAATGTATTGATTAAATTTTGAAATGCTCCGTCGAATTTCCTGCTCAGACAAAGACTGAGCTTGGATAAAGGCAGCGACTTCTTGGTCTGCTAAAATCTGTGCCACCAAATCCTCATAGTTGAATTGGCGGGCACGATTCATGTGAGACAGGGTTTGACCTACACTTTCCATCTACTCACCTCCTTGATTTAATTTTTTTCTAATAGGCGTTGTTTCTCTTTTTGCTAGATCCACTTTTTCTTTTTTTGACTGGTTTGATTTTGATAGTGCGGTTGGCTCCACTTAGGAACATTGCTGGGCTTGCCTTTAGCTGGGGCAGTTGTCGTCCCCTTGCTTCCTTGAGACTTAGCCTGTTCCTGACGTTCTCGGACTTTTAAAATCGCCATTTCTGCACTGTTGACCCCTTGGTAAGAAAAGTCATTTCCCACTTTCAAAGCATACTTTTCATTGAGATTGGCTGACTGGGTTTTATTAAAGGTCAGCAACAAGATAATATTGATCACCTCATCTAGTAAGCCTAGATCAGCTAACTTAGATAGAGTCTTGCGTTCGCTCTGTGTAATGGTCGCATTACGAGCCTTCTTAATCTCCGCTAAAAAACTGTAGGCTGGATTTTTTTGCTTAGCTTCCTTCAAGATGGTTTCTTCTTGACGACTATAGGACAAGCGCGGTTGCGCTTGGTTAGCTAGGTCAGCTTCTGCTTCATTCTTTTTGGAGAAATGGTACGATCTATCGCTGTTTCTTTTGCTAAGAGATAGGTTTCATACCAGGTCCACTGTTGCTCCTCTGCAATGGCAAAGAGGGCCAGAGTCGCTTCCCCTTCATCCGCAAAACGAAGGCCGTCTCGTCCCATCATGCGTTTAAACATATCCATATCAAATTGCTGTTTTCTACTGGTATTACAGCAACCTCACCAGCTTCTATTCCAAAAACTTGAGAGAAAGAGACTTGACGTCTGGTCCTAAAGAACGCGATGGAAGCAGCTCTTCCACTGCCTTCTCTCAATCTTTCTTTCAAGCAAGCGTTTATAGACGGCATTTGAAAAAAATTGCTCTGCTTCAAGTGGGGCATGCAACTGGATGGTGATACCATCTTCCTCCTCAAAGAGATCAATCAAGCCCATCGCAATCAAGCGATCAAAAGCCAGTAACAATTGAGGGAATCCCATATCAATGTGGTTGAGAATTTGAGCAAGCAAATGTTTCTTTTCACCTTGGTCAAAGGATGCCAGCAAATAACGATAAACCGTCACTGTTTCCATCTCCAAAATAGGCAGGTAATACTGCTCCAATGCAGCCCCTGCCGGCGGAAGAATATTATTTTTTAAAAATACAAAAGGAGTATTGGGCTTCATCTATTTTTCCTTTTTCTTTTTGGTTCCTTTCGTAATTTGCTTCAAGAGCGTCTCTAACTCACCGACATCCTTGAAACTCCGGTAAACACTAGCAAAACGGACATAGGTAATCTCATCAAGATCTGCTAACTCATCCATGACCAAAGAACCAATATACTCACTGTTAATTTCATTATCACTTTGGCTACGTACCTTTTGTTCGATACGGTTTACAATTTCTTCAATTTCATCGCTCGATACAGGTCTTTTTTGGGCCGAGCGAATAATACCATTAAAGATTTTATCACGAGAAAATTGCTCGCGCGTCCCATCCTTTTTGACAACCACTAGAGTTCGTTCTTCCACTCGTTCGTAGGTAGTAAAGCGATAATGGCATTCTTCGCATTCACGACGACGACGAATGGTGTTCCCGTCTTCAGCTTGTCGACTATCCACCACACTAGACTTACTTCCACCACATTTTGGACAACGCATTTGCTACCTCCTTGAACTGTTTTAATACTTCATTTTACCATAAAATCAATCGTAAAGAAAGCAGAAGAACAAGGGAAGACTCTTGGTCGACTCCTAAAATAAAAAAAGAGTCGACGAACGATTCGAACAAAATCGTTTTCCCTATCGACTCTCCCTTCATTTTAAAGTGATAATTCTGCTTCTAAGCCATAGTGATCACTTACATGTGGTTTGTTTTGACCGTCAAAAATGACATGTAGACGCTCGATTTCCCATTCCGGACTTGCAAAGATGTAATCGATCCGCAATGGGACTTGATTATCCGTCCAGCCATCAATACCAGGACCTACCGTATAGGTGCCCTTTGTTTCTTTGGCTTCAATAAAGCTATCTTGTAGCTCTAGTGAACTTGCTAAAATAGTTTCATAGCCTTCTTGACCAGCAGGATTATTGAAATCACCAGCTAGAATGAAGGGTTTGCCTACTTGACTAAAATACTGCTCAATCCGTGGCCACTCAAATTGGAAACCTTTGTCCCACCAAGAAAGATGGACACTAGCAACAGCGATCTCTTTTCCATCCACACTCGTGTGAGCAACAGCCACCCGGCGGGTATGGTAGTCTGTTGGATCGTCCATATTGGACACCAAAATCTCATCTGCCTGTAATGGTTGACGCGAAAGAACAGCTACCCCTTCATTGAGGTGGTCATAGCCAATATGGTTGTAAGCCCAAGTCCAATAGTAGTGAAGCCCTTGGGCAGCCAACTCCTCAACCAATACGCGAACAAAGTGATCCTTGTGAATAGCTACGGAAGATGGCAAGGCTTGATAATACTCGTCAGTTGCAATCTCTTCAGTAGCAATCTCTTAGTTGACTTCTTGAAAAGCAAATCACATCGTATTGAGCTTCTAAAATTTGCTCTTTGAGGGTCTCAAACTTTTGCTGAGCATTCTCCTCCATCCAACTATGGGAATTTAATGTTAAAAATTTCATCCCCTGATTTCTCCTTTTACTTAAAAACAAGAAACGGCAAGAGGTCAGAGTGCACTCCCAACCTCATTTTCTTTGCCGAAGTCTCTTATAATTCTACTGTTGCAACTGGCGCATTTGCAGCCAATTTACCAGTATGTTCGACCTTAACTGATTTAATCGCATCTGCATTTGTGAAGACAACAATTGTTGAAGTTTCACGACCTGCTTCACGGATCGCATCAAGGTCTGCTTCTACCAAGAGGTCCCCAGCAGCCACTGTTTGACCCTCAGTAACTTTAACTTCGAATGGTTTTCCTTCAAGACTAACTGTATCTAGACCAATATGAACCAAGACTTCCAAACCATTATCTGTTACCAAACCAAGGGCATGTTTGGTTGGGAAGACACTAGTAACTTTACCAGCAACTGGTGAAACGATGTGGCCATTTTCAGGCTCAACCGCAAATCCGTCACCCATCATTTTTTGTGAGAATACAGGATCTTTCACATCTTCGATGTTAATCACTTCACCATCTGCAACGGAATGCACTTCATCAGTTACCCCTTTAAATGTTGCCTCAGCTTTTTGAACTGCTGTCATTTGGCTAGGAAGTGTTTCAGGAATGACTTCACCTGAATCAAGAACGTCTTGGATATCAGATTTTAATACGTCAGCTTTAGGTCCGTAGATCGCTTGGACACCTTGTCCTTTCATGACAAGACCCATAGCGCCTTCTGCTTTCCATTGTTCTTCGGTACCGACTTTTTCAGCATCCTTAACGGTTACACGAAGACGTGTCATACATGCGTCAACATCTACGATATTGGCACGTCCACCAAGAAGGTTGATGATGTTAATCACTTGTGAGCTTGCTGAGCTTGTAGCAGCTCCAGCTGTTGCACCATCTCCTGAAGGGGCATCATCATTTTGTTCGTAGTTTCCATTACGTCCTGGAGTCGCATAATTGAATTTCTTAATCATGAAGTTGGCAATGAAGTACATGATAAATCCAAAGAGGACTGTTACCCATACAAAGTTAAAGATATCTAGTGCCAAACCAGCGTTGATGGCCATTGGAGTACGTGTCAAGAATTCGATTGAACCGAATGAGTGAACACGAAGGTGAACCAAGTCAGCCATTGCAAAGGCAGCACCTTGAACAAAGGCGTAGATCAAGTACAATGGTGTTGCAATGAACATGAACATGTATTCAATTGGTTCTGTAACACCTGTCAAGAAGGTTGCAAGAGCAGTTGCAACAAGCATCCCTTTGTATTTTTCTTTTTTATCTGGGTCCACATTGCGGTAGATAGCCACCACGATCCCCATCAAGATACCAAATGATCCGATCATTTGACCAACTTTGAAACGAGCTGGTACGTATGCTTTAAGCAAGTGTTGATACTGACTAGGATCTGCTTTCTTCAAGTTAACAAGGTCTGTTACCCAAGCCAACCAAAGTGGATCTTGTCCAAATACTGTTGTTCCTTTGGCAGCACCTGTAAGAACTTGGTAGCTACCACCCAATTGAGTATAGTTGATTGGAATGGTCAACATGTGGTGAAGACCAAATGGCAAGAGAAGACGTTCCAAGGTACCGAACAAGAATGGTGCCAATACTGGGGCAGTGGATTGTGAGTTGGCAATCCAAACACCAAATCCATTAATTCCTGATTGAACAGCTGGCCACAAAATGGAAGTAGCAAAGCTGCTAGAGTAGAACGGATGATAACGATGAATGGTACAAAGCGTTTTTCCGTTAAAGAAGGAAAAGAGCTTCTGGAAGTTTACGGTAGTTATAGTATTTATTGAAGGCAGTCGCTCCAACAAAACCAGAGATAATACCAACAAATACACCCATATTCAGAGCAGGAGCTTCAAGGACACTAATGAAGTAATCCGCAACTTTAATAGAACCGCCTAAAAAGTGTATGAACGGTAGCATCTTTATCAGCCAACATTGCAGATGTCACTCCAAAAACTGCACCTGTAATACGGTTAATCAAGATGAAAGAGAGACCGGCTGCAAAGGCACCCCTAGCACGTTCTTTGGCCCAGCTACCACCGATAGCGAGTGCAAACAGGATGTGAAGGTTACCGATAACCGCCCAACCGATTTGTTCGAGAATCCCACCTGTAATAACAAGTGGAGATAAATTCGGGTTGATCATAGGGATTGATTTCCCGATTGAAATCATCAACCCAGCAGCTGGCATGACAGCGATAACGACCATCAAGGCCTTACCGAACTTTTGCCAGAATTCAAAGCTAAATAAACTTTTGAATGATCCTTTGTTCATCATTCAACCTCCTTATATTACTTAAGGCTTTTGTTTTTTAAGAAAAACGTTTGCGCTTAATTTATTTCTAGTATACCACTTTTTTTAAAAAATGTAAAAGCCTTTCATCGATTTTTCTTCAAAAATTTTTCTTTTTTAAACTTATTATCTGACATTCCCTTCTATTTTTAAAAATTCCCTTTATTTCTAACGCAAACGATTTCTTTGAAACTAAAAACATTCGAACCCTCTAAGGGTTCGAATGTTTTATTCTAATGCGTCTTGCATGGCATAGCCAATTCCACGAACAGTCTTAATATAGCTTTTTTGACCCGGAAGATCAATTTTCCCACGAAGGTAACGGATATAGACGTCGACAATATTGGTCTCCCCTTACTCTCGTACTTCCAAACACTCTCTAGCAATTGCTCACGAGTCACTACTCCCTTACTCCCCATCAGAGTCGCTAAGAGGTCGTATTCTCTTCTTGTCAGATTAATCATGTCTTTCCCTCGGTAGACGGTGTGGTGTTCGACATCGATCCGCAAATTTCGATAAGAGGTTGGAATTTTCATCTGGCTACAATGTTGGTCAATATAATCACGACCTCTAAAAATAGCTGTGATTTTATCGACCAAATCACTGATCACAATGGGTTTGACCATATAAGAAACTGCAAACTGCTCAATACTCTCTTCGTGTTCGGCAATCTTTTCCCGACTATCCAAAACAATCAAAAACCGAAGCAGGGGCGAATCTGACCGATTTCTTGAGCAAAAAGCTTCACCAGACATATCTGACAAATCGTAATTAAACAAGATCAGATCATATTTGGTTGTAGCAATCAAAGCCAGACCCGCTTTTCCATCCTCGACCACATCAACTTGATACCCTTCTTTTTGAAGTTCCAAATTAATGAAGCGAGCGATTTGCTTCTCATTTTTCTACTAGTAGGACTCTTTTTGACCATATGGCAAAAATTATTTTTCGTCGTACCAAGAATAGTGGAAAGTACCTTCTTTGTCTTTACGTTGGTAAGTATGAGCACCAAAGTAATCACGTTGTGCTTGGATCAAGTTTGCTGGAAGGTCAGCTGAACGGTAGCTATCAAAGTAAGTGATGGCTGCTGAGAAGGTTGGGACTGGTACACCAGCTTGAACTGCAAGAGCTACGATATCACGAACAGATTGTTGGTACTTAGCAGTGACATCCAAGAAGTACTCATCCAAAAAGAAGGTTGGCAAGGTCTGCATCACGGTTGTAGGCATCTGTAATCTTTTGCAAGAAACGAGAACGGATGATACAGCCATCGCGCCAGATAGAAGCGATATCTGCAAATGGCAAGTTCCAGTTGTTTTCTTTAGAAGCGACACGCAATTGCGCAAAAACCTTGTGCGTATGAGATGATTTTTGGAAGTAAAGGGCTTGACGGATTTTTTCGATCAACTCAGCCTTATCTCCTTCAAATTTGAAAGCAGCTGGTTTTGGAAGTACCTTGCTAGCATGTACGCGTTCTTCTTTATAAGTAGAGATGTAACGAGCAAATACTGACTCCGTAATAAGCGACAAAGGCACACCAAGGTCAAGCGCTGATTGGCTAGTCCATTTACCAGTTCCCTTGTTTCCTGCAGCATCCAAGATGTAGTCTACGATAGGTCCATCTTGTCCCTCATCATCTTTACGTCCAAGGATGTCCGCCGTGATTTCGATCAAGTAGCTGTCCAATTCGCCCTTGTTCCACTCAGTGAAGATTTCAGCCATATCTTGAGCTGAAAGGCCAAGCAAGTGTTGCATGAGGTCATAGCTTTCAGCGATCAATTGCATGTCCCATACTCGATACCGTTGTGGACCATTTTCACGTAGTGACCAGCTCCATCAGGACCGATGTAAGTCACACATGGTTTTCCATCTTCTGGTGCTTTTGCAGAGATTTCTTCAAGAACGTCAGCCACCAATTCATAAGCTTCTTTTTGTCCACCTGGCATGATAGAAGGACCTTCAAGGGCACCTTTTTCACCACCAGAGACACCCGTACCAATGAAGTTGATCCCTGAGTTGGCCAACTCTTCGTTACGACGGATAGTATCTTTGTAGAAAGTATTTCCTCCGTCGATCAAGATATCGCCTTTATCCAAGTGTGGAAGAAGGGCTTGGATGGTTGCATCTGTACCAGGTCCAGCTTGAACCATGAGCATGATACGACGTGGTTTTTCGATTGAGTTTACGAAGCTTTCGATATCATAGCTTGGCACGAAGTTCTTTTCAGGATGGCAAGCAACGACATCTTCTGTTTTTTCTTTACTACGGTTATAAATGGCAACTGTATAGCCACGAGATTCAATATTTAGGGCAAGGTTACGACCCATTACGGCCATACCAACAACACCAAAGTTTGCTTTAGTCATGTGACACTCCTCTTTATAGTTTGCCTTTATTCTATCATTTTTCGTCCTTAAATGAAAGCAGAAAATAGCTTTCCTCCTTCTCCAAAAGAGGGGAAGAGCATACACATCATTTGATCTTAAAAACAAAAGCGCCTGAGAAACGGTTCTCAGACACTTCCTGTTGATCGTATTACTCTTCCTTGGAAGCTAATTCAGTAGCCTCAATGACCGGTTGTTCGCCTTCTTTGAGTTTATTGACTGTCATATTGACCCCAAGAGCTCCTGCTAACAATTGACGAATATCGAATCCTGCTCCTTGAGAGACTTGGTCGATACTTTGCATGATATCACCCACCATCTTAGAAGCGTTTCCTTCCCCGTACATGGTGATCTTATCCACCTTAGTTAATGGTTCAGCGACAGCACGCGCAATTTCAGGCAATTTGTCGACCACCATTTCGGTAATGGCTGCTTCTTGCATTTTCTTCATCGCTTCGGCCTTTTGGTCCAAACCTTTGGCTTCGGCTTCTAGTTTCAAGCGAATAGCTTCGGCTTCGGCGCGACCTTTGGCTTCGATAGCTTCAGCCTCTTGCAATTGAGCAAATTTCTCAGCTTCGGCTTGGGCTTTCCGAGCTTCTGCTTCTTTTTGAGTTTCGAAGAGTTCAGCTTCCGCCTTGCGTTGGCGTTCGATCAATTCAGCTTCTGCTGCTTGTTGACGAGCATACTTTTCAGCTTCGGCTTGCTTACGGATGTTGGCATCCAATTCTTGCTCACGAACCTTAACTTCGCGTTCCTTAACTTCCGCTTCTTTCTCTTGTTTCATGATGTTGGCTTCAGCTGCCACGCGCTCTTGTTCACGACGTTGCACTTCTGCCTCAATCCCTTTCGCAGCATCTGCCTTGGCTTGAGCAATATCTGCTTCTTGCTTGAGGGCTGCTTGTTTGAGTTTTAATTCGTTTTGTTTTTGCGCGATTTCAAGGTCGGCTGCGACGCGTTTGTCGTTGGCCAGCTTATCTTGTTCGCTTCTACTTCTTTTGCGCTCGCGTTCTGCTTTGGCTTTAGTAATCAAGCATCCTTCTTGATGGTTTCAACATTTTCGATACCAAGGTTATCAATGACTCCCCCTTCATCAGAGAAAGATTGAACCGTAAAGGCGATGACTTCTAGACCCATTTTAGCCAAGTCTGGCGCTACGTTGTCTTGCACCTTTGAGGCAAACTCTTGACGGTCATTGACCATCTTACGGAGCTCCATCTGACCGATCACTTCCCGCAAGTTTCCTTCCAAGACATCTTGGACAGAATTGGAAATATCTGTCGTATTCCAGTTCAAGAAGTTCTCTGCAGCACGGGCAATCATCTCATCGGTTGTACCGATTTTTAATTTAACAGCTGCATCGGCACGGACGTTAATGAAGTCCAGTGTTGGGACTGCTTCAGATGTCCGAACATCTGTCGAGAATTGCTCAATATCAAGATAAGAGCGTTGTTCGACAAAGGGAATCATAAAACCAGCTTTCCCGCGTAAGTGGCGTTGCTTCCGAAGACCTGTAATAACAACAACTTCGTTTGGTTTAGCGTTCACGTAGCCTTTTACAAGCAAAACTACAATAATGACAGCAACAATGAGACCTGTTATCAACCAGCCTGGAATAAATAATGTATCCATACTTTTCTCCTTTTTTCAGAGGTCTCCCCTCTGTTGTTTATAAATCCTAGTATACCAAAAGAAGTCTTTTCCTCAAAGAATAGACCTGTATTTATGTTTAGATTTTTAATATGTCATCCCTAGCCTATTCTTCCTCAAATAAACCTTGGAGACCAGCAAAAGGACTATTTTCTTCTTTCTTAACCGCTTGAGCTTCTTGGTACTCTTCTTCTGTCATGATTTTCCAATCATTGCCCTCGATAAAGCCTTGCCCGTCCTCTTCTTCTGGAGTGAGAACCTTGAGAGGAATATTAAGCAGGATATTATCCGCCACGCTTTCACTCAGATCAATTCTGCCCCCTTCAATGGGAAGGATCAGATCTTCCTCAAGAGCTTCGATATCTGCCTCTGACTGTGCGTCCTCAGCGAACACCTCTGTCACAGGATAGCTCTCTTGAAGCTCAACGGGTTCCATGCTTCGGCTAGAGGCAAGGACGATGGTATAGGTCAATTGGTAATCCAAGACATAGAGACCTGTATCATAGGCTACTCGCCCTGTCGCTGTCACATCCTTTAAATCAAGAATTTCTGGATTGCGCTTTTGCAATTCTTTTAGCAAATCCAATTCTTGATCAAAAGCTAGTCCTTCAGGGTTTTTACGGATTTCTTGTGTGTATAAGTTCATTCTTTTGTCCTCACATCTTCTAGATACTACTAGTATATCATGAAGCCGGCCCTCAACCAAGAAGTCTCCTCAAAAATTTGTTATAATCATGAAAAAAGACACATAGTACTAGGTATTGTACACAAGGATCCCGCAATCTCTTGAAAAAAAGAGGTTCACTTGCTAAGGCATTGGTCCTTGTATAGATGAGGAGAAGACATGAAAGATATCGGAGCAGTTTTTTTAGGCAAATACGGGAAAGTCGCCATATTTCATTAGAAGAAGCTACTGGTGGGGAATTTTCGCGCTCTATGCTGTCACGATTTGAAAGAGGAGAAAATGACCTGACGACGCAACGCTTTTTTCAGGCCCTCCAACAGATCAAAACGAGTCTCAGTGAGTTCTCCCATCTAGCAGGGATCGATCAGCACTCCTTTATTCCCAAATTGTTGAAAGAGCACTATGAAAACATGAGCTTGGAACACGATCAAGCCTTGTACCAAAGCTACCAGCTAGCCTATCAGAAAGATCACAAAAAAGAAGACTTCTTAGCCAGCATTATTCTCAAGGCCCAAATGCTTGGTAACTATCCTGAGGTGGAGTTGGCTGCTAGCCAAGAGGAACTAGATTTCCTCTATGACTACCTCTTCTCTGTCATGGTCTGGGGAAATTTTGAATTAAGCCTATTTTCACTGACCTCTCCTCTTTTCTCTAGTCAGCTCTATCGACAATACACAGAGGAATTGGTCCAACGGGAAGACTTCAAGCTTCTCCTAGACTCTTCTCGTCCTGCCCTCAACTCTATTTTTCTCAATGGCTTTTTCTGGCCATTAGTTCAAATGAATTTGAAGATGCATCTTATTTTGATCAGCTGATCAAGGAACACTTTTACTCTGAAAACGAAGCTTACCTTCGGACGGTTTATCTCTATGCTAAAGGGGAATTTCTTTATCGAAAGGGAGAAAAAGAAACTGGTCTTGAAAAGATGGAACAGGCCATTCAGGTCCTCTCTATTCTGGATTGTAAGGACAGTGCCAACTACTACAAACAGGGCCTGCAAGAACTCATCAAGGAATCCTGAAAAGAGAGTGGGACAGAAATCGGTCATTCGTTAGAATTCGATTTCGTCGTCCCACCTCCGCACAGTTGAGTAGGGCTGTAAAAGCTGATGAAATCAGCGTAGTAGAGCCCACTCAACCACTGCGTCTTGCTCGACAATCCAAAGATGATTGAGAGGCTAGGACTTTTGTCCCAGCCTCTTTTGTTGAAAATATGCAACATGTTGTTTTCTCTTGTTTTGGAGGTCTATAATAGGATCATCAAGAAAAGAAAGAGGTCCAGTATGATAACCAAACTAAAGAATCGTCTCCTTCATTATTTCCTTAAACAGACTAGTTTTTATGTTAAAGAGGAAAAATGTGAACTGACAGAAGAAGAGAAACTTTCTCTTCTCAAGCAGGTGGTGCAACATTTAAGAAAAGTTATTGTTTGTGCTAAACAGAAGGAGGAAAGCTTATGAAACTCTTATTTCGCAATCCCATCTTTGCCTTACTCAGTCTTTCACGTTTTTTTGAATACCATTGGTGCTGCAATATACAACCTTGTCTTTGTGGTCTTTGCGGCTAGCATGCCCCCATCAAGTTTGGCAGTTGGGATCGCCAATCTCATTGTTTTTATCCCAAGTCTTTTCACCATTTTCATTGGAATGAAGGCTGATCACACCGCTAAAAAGCTGGCTGGCTAATCCGAATGGGCTTTCTGCAAGCTATTCTTTTTCATCATCATTGCACTGATGACCAAGATTCCAGGTTACTTGGCCTTTTCGATCGTTTGCTTCTTAAATATTGTATCAGATTGTTTCAGTGATTATCGCGGGGGCTTGCAACTTCCCATTATGCAGAAGAATATCCCTAGCGAAGATCTGATGGAGGCCTATTCCTTCAATCAACTGCTTAGTATGCTTTGCTCCATTTCAGGTCAAGCACTGGGAGTCTGGCTTTTTAGCTATCAGTCACCAGAACTTTGCACTGGTTGCTTCGATCAATGCCCTGACCTTTCTCCTTTCTTCTACTTGTCTTTTCATCCGACGAAGTCAACTGACCCACGAACCGATTCAAGTGGATGCTAGTCGAAAGTTTCTTTCCTTCAAGAATGTCGAGACATGTATCGTAATGTCACCACTATCTTTGCAGATGAAGAGGTTCACAACTTTGGAAGACTTCTCCTATCCCTAGTTTTTATTAATGCTTTGGGCGGATCCATTTCTGGGATTTACAATTTGCAACTGCTTCACTCCCCCTTCTTTCAGTTGAGTTTTTAGCCAATCTCTCTTGATTTTAGAAGCTGTAACGATCTTAAGCATGGTCTGGGCTAGCCTGACGCCCCATGACTATTTTTCCAAGCAACCGATCCACCATATCCTCCTATGGATCGCAGGTGGTCTGACCATGCTTGGTCTCACAAATATTTTGGTGCACTGGGATATCCTGTGCCTTCTACTCATCACTTTCCTGGGTTATCTAGTTGCAAAAATCAATCCAAAAGTTTCCAGTCTTTTAATGAGCAAATTAGCAGCTGAAAAATTAGCCTCTACCTCTAGCTTTTTGGGATTGATGGTCAGCTTTGCTATGCCACTCGGAACAGCACTCTTCTCTGGTCTCGCTATCTGGAGCCTTCCTATTGCCTGGGGGATATTTGCCATCCTTGGTTTTGCCACCGTCCTCTTATCAAGCAAATAAAAAATCCACCGTTCGGTGGATTCAAATTGAAGACAAAGTCATCCTTAAAACTTTCCTTAGGTGAGTACGGACGTCAGCGAACTTCATCGAAGTTCCATGACTTAGTTTTTGGACCTAAGGTTCCAAAACTCCCGAGTGCTTGAAACGTAGTGTTTCAAGCACTTTTTCTCACGGCGGAAAGTTTCAATAGATGACTGAATCATTCTAACGAATAAATTTCTTTCATTTTTTTATAGAATTTACTAGATTTGTAAAGAAAAACAGTTTTCTCACACTCTCAATCTTACTAATTGTGGATTTTCTTTACATTCTTCTTAGTCTTTCCACCCGTTCTGCAATCGGTGGGTGGGTATAAAAGAGCTTTTGAAAGCCTGATTCTTTTTTTGGATCGTTGATAAAGAGAGCACTACTGGCACTATCGACTTCTCGTTGCATGGGCGCACTACGATCCAGTTTCAAAAGAGCATTGATCATCCCTTGAGGATTCCGTGTCAATTCGACACTGGAAGCATCCGCTAGGAACTCCCTTTGACGAGAAATGGCTAACTGCACCAAGGTCGCTGCTAATGGAGCTAGAACGATGGCAATCAAGGAAAGGATTAGAACAATAATTTCTAAACCACTTCCCCCTTCTCGATCATCATCCCGTCTACGACCACCGCCCCACCACATCATCCGACCTCCGATACTAGAGAGCATCGTGATGGCACTGGCTAAGGCCACTGCAATGGTAGAGATACGGATATCGTAATTGCGAATATGGCTGACTTCGTGTCCAATGACTGCTTCTAATTCCTCACGGTTCATCACAGCTAAAAGACCTGTTGTTGCTGCAACTGCAGCATTTTGAGGATTGGATCCTGTCGCAAATGCATTCATGGAAGGATCCTCTACAATATAGACCCGAGGCATGGGGATCTGAGCGACCATGGCCATGTCTTGGACAATATGGTAGAGCTGAGGAGCCTGATCTTCTGTTACCTCACGCGCCCCATTCATCCGCATGACGACCTCTGTCGATTGAAAAATCATACTAATCGCGTAGATGCCACCAATAATCAAAGCAAGGATGACGCCACCAAGTGAGGAGCCTAACCAGAGATAGCCAACGGCTGCTCCGATGAGGGCCAAGAGTATGAAAAAAGCAATAAGGAGAATCCAGGTTCTCCTTTTATTGCTTGCAATTTGGTCAAACAGCATATTAGTCTCCTAATCCGCTAAAATCCACCTTTGGTACAGCTTTTTCTTCTTCAGGCACTTGAAGGAATTCAGCTTGTCTGAAGCCAAACATTCCAGCAATCACATTTGTTGGGAAAGTTTCCAATTTCACATTGTAGTTGCTTGTTACACTGTTGTACAATTGACGAGCATAAGAAATTTTGTTTTCTGTGTTAGTCAATTCTTCTTGTAATTGCATAAAGTTGGTGTTAGCTTTCAAGTCTGGGTAGTTTTCAGCAACCGCAAAGATGCCTGCTACTTGACGTGAAAGAGCATCACTGGCTGCCATTGCTTCTGCAGGTGAAGATGCTTGAGCGACTTGTTGGCGAAGTTGAGTGACCTTAGCAAGAGTATCGCCTTCGTACTTAGCATAGCCTTTTACCGTTTCGATCAAGTTTGGAAGCAAATCATTCCGACGTTTCAATTGCACATCGATTTGACTCCAAGCTTCGCGAGTTTGCATCCGACTTTTGACCAAACCGTTGTAAACTCCAATTACCAATAACACAAGGACCACTAGGACCCCAAGAATAATCCAAATCATTTTTATTGAATTCCTTTCATTTCTTTCTACCAGTATATCAAATTTCTCTTATTTTGTGGTAAAAATAATAGCATGAAACCAGAAGAATTTTATGCCCATTTAGCCAATCTTGGCTACCTATTAACAGATCGTCAAAAAGAGCAATACGAACGCTATTTCTGAGCTCCTCGTAGAATGGAATGAGAAAAATTAATCTCACCGCCATCACCGATAAAGAAGAAGTCTATCTCAAGCATTTTTATGACTCTATTGCACCTATTTTTGCAAGGTTTGATTGAAAATCAGCCTATCCGTCTTTTGGATATCGGAGCTGGTGCTGGCTTTCCCAGCCTACCCATGAAAATCCTTTTCCCTGAACTAGATGTAACCATCATTGATTCCCTCAATAAGCGGATCAATTTTCTCCACCTGTTGGCTGAAGAGTTAGGGTTGGACGGAGTTCATTTCTACCATGGACGTGCTGAAGACTTTGCACAAGACAAGGCCTTTCGTGCTCAATTTGACCTTGTGACCGCTCGTGCTGTTGCCCGCATGCAGGTCCTTTCTGAGTTGACCATTCCCTATCTAAAAGTTGGAGGACGACTTCTCGCACTTAAAGCTAGCAATGCTCCAGAAGAGTTGGAAGAAGCAAAAACTGCCCTCAACCTGCTCTTTAGTAAAGTTGAAGACAATCTACAGTATGCATTACCAAACGGAGATCCTCGCTACATCACTGTTGTGGAGAAGAAAAAAGAAACCCCCAATAAATATCCAAGAAAAGCAGGCATGCCCAATAAGCGGCCTTTGTAGTAAGATACAAAGGGCAAAGCGGATAAAGTCAAATAAGGAGTAGGACAAGTTCCCTACTCCTTTTTAATTTTGTGCGAGTTCTGCTCTTAGCACTTGGTACTGTTCCTGAATCAGATGAACTCCCTTACTTGCAACAATGTGACTAGAAACTTTGTTGGCAAAGCTTAAAGCTTTGGTTATGTCTAATCCTTCTAAACAAGCTGCAATAAAAGCGCCTACGTGGCTATCCCCAGCACCTACCGTATCTATTACCTCTGTCGGAAATCCGGCGGCCTCATACCAATTGCCATCGTAAGCAATGGCTCCTTTTTCTCCCAAGGTAACAACGACTAACTGCCCCGTTCTCTGATAAAGTGTCTTAGCAGCTTCAGAAATCTCTTCACAAGCTGAAAAGCCTTGGCTTCGGACTCATTGACGTGAAGAATTGGATGAAGATCATAAATCGCTTCCAGTCGATCCTTAGGAATCAAGAGACCACGTGGTCCTGGTGCAAAGATCACCTGCCCCTCTAGTTGCGAAACAGACTGGACCAACTCCCGCCCCGTTGGCTCCTCTACTTCCAAACCACACAAGTATATGTAATCAAATTTTTCCTTTTGCGATCTCTTGGAGCCATTCGGCTTGAAAATGGTACTCCACACCATGGTCTGATAAAAAGGTCCTCTCCCCATCAGACTCTACAAAGCAGTAACAGCAACCATTAGCCCCCTCTAACGATAGCGAAGAGGGAATTCCTAATTGGTTTAGTTCTCGTCTAATAAAATCACCGTAAATCCCAGAACCTATGGGCGAGATAAACTGATAGGGTTGCGATAAAAAATGGAGGATGTTGACAACATTAAAGGCGCATCCCCCAACAGACCATTGTTGGTGATCAATGTGAGCATCTCCTTCTCGACTTGGCAAACGATCCAAATAGATCATCACATCACAAACGGTTGAACCAATAATTAACGCAGCTGCCATCTTCTTCTCCTTACTTTGCTTCCTATTATACCAAAAGCCTGGAGATTTAGAAAAGAGAGAGTGGGACAGAAATCGGCAATTCGTTAGAATTCGATTTCGTCGTCCCACCTCCGTACAGTTGAGTAGGGGCTGTAAAAGCTGATGAAATCAGCCTAGTGAGCCCACTCAACCACTGCGTCTTGCTCGACAATCCAAAAAGGCCAGGACTTTTTGTCCCTAGCCTCTTCGCTTTTTAATCACGGTAAATCGGTTGGAGGTCCAAAGCT